>Ga0315284_10004708_pt1 | contig 19381 bp, 12 predicted proteins | sample YL17G09_16_MG_FD_203696 | JGI IMG/M metagenome (GOLD analysis project Ga0315284, IMG submission 203696) | Sediment microbial communities from Yellowstone Lake, YNP, Wyoming, USA - YL17G09_16 | ecosystem: Environmental > Aquatic > Freshwater > Lake > Sediment | place: USA: Wyoming | collected... | reverse complement strand
CAAAAGATTGACATGCCAGACTTTTATGACTTTTATGAAAAAGTATCAAAGTGGTTATACGAACTTTTAAAAAATGATTTATAAGTCAAATTATGAATTATAGTGTCATTGCGAGCGACCAGGGGAGCGTGGCAATCTTCATAAACTAGTGTCAGTTGTCAGGGTTCGGGGATCGGTTGTCAGTAGAATAATATTTGGTGTTAGCTGTAGCTGTCAACTGTAGACTGTAGACTGTCAACTGTAAACCGTATTTTTTTACTGGAACTGATCCCTGTCAACTGCTTGTCTGAATAATTAAGATGTGACCCTTATGAAATCGTTTATTCCTGTTGCCCGACCCTGGCTGCCTCCATTGAAGCAGTATCAGGCTCTGCTGAAAGACATCTGGCGGCGGAAGATGCTGTCAAATTTTAACAAGTATGCGCAGCGGTTTGAAAAGCGTGGTCAGGCATACCTTCGCAATAAAAATGCTCGTGTGGTAGCAAGTTGCGACCTGGGATTAATAATTGCAATCAAAGCCCTGGGACTAAAAGAAGGCAGAGAATGTATCGTTCCCTCCTTTACCTTTCAGTCCACGGTGAATGCAGTTATCTGGAACGGACTAACTCCTAAATTCGTTGATGTAGACCCTGAAACATTCAATATTGATCCTTTAGAAATAGAGAAAAATGTCTCAAACAAAACGGTTCTCATAATCGGCACCCATACCTTTGGCAATCCTTGCAGAATTGATCACCTGCAGCAACTGGCAAGAGCTAAAAATATTCCCCTGATATTTGACGCCGCCCAGGCCTTTGGTTCCTTATACCAGGGCAAAAAAATAGGAAACTTTGGGGACTGTGAGGTCTTCAGTTTCAGTGGCACCAAGCTCATTACCTCAGCCGAAGGCGGTCTGGTTTCTGTCAGATCCAAAACCATGGCTGAAAAAATTGAACACCTGCGAGAATATGGATTCAGAAATGACTATAACGCCCGCTATGTCGGGATTAATGCAAAAATATCAGAGTTACACGCGGCATTAGGAACGCTCTCAATCGATGCCCTGGATAATATTATTAAGAGGTATCAGCAGATTGTTAGTCGCTATAAAAAGAATCTCGCAGCCATTCCTGAAATTACTTTCCAGAAAGTAGACAGCAAGGACCGAAGCACCTACAAGGATTTCGCCATCGTCTGCCGGCGCGGGAGAGACCAGCTATTAAAACGCCTGGCAGAAATGAACATCCAGTGCAAAACCTATTTTTTCCCTGTCCATTTAATGAAAGCCTTTCACGCGTACTCCTCGCGGCGGCTTAAAAATACAGAAAATCTGCAAGGTAAAATTCTCTGCGTGCCAATCTATAGCGAGATGAAATTCAAAACAGCAGATATGATTTGTGAAATTATAGACTCATTTTATAAGAAAAAATAGCAGATGCCTTCCTCAGCACATAAAAAGCCGGTAGTTCATATCCTCTACTCCAGGCGGTGGAATGTTGATATGTGGGCCGAGAAACATGCACAAGGGCTAGAACCTGATAAGTATCAATACGGCTTTGACCGCATGGAGAAATATGGTTTCAATGTCACCTTCTGTCGTTTTCCCCATGGAATATTACTGCAGAAGCTAGCTGGTCTCTGTGCACGACTTTTTAAATTTACCTTCGATCCCTTCTATTGTATCTTTCAGCTAAAACACTTCTTAGCTGCAGATGTTATCATCAACCCTCTTGACCATGAGGGGTTTACCCTCTGCTGGCTCAGGAAACATAATCTCTTCGGACTGCGCAGGAAGAAACACATCTTTGTTGCAGTATGGCTGCCCAGCTATGTACAGACCTGTTCCCAAAGGCAGCTCAAAAGATTTAAAGCGCTCCTTTCTACCGTTGACATCTGCATGTACTACTGCGAAAACGCCAAAAATATTCTGAAAGAGTACCTGGATATTCCTGAAGAAAAACTTGCAAAGATGCACTTTGGGGTAGACGCAGATTTTTATACGGAGGTAGAAGTAGCAGAAGAAAATTTTATTTTAGCCCCTGGCAATGATTCTTTTCGGGACTTTGAAATACTAAGCGAAGTAGCCAAGGCTCTTCCCCATGAAACATTCTGCCTCGCCTCGAACATTAAAATAAAAAATAAAATACCGTCAAACATGCACTATCTCAAGCTCAAATATAACAGTGAATTGCTGGATTACTACAGACGGGCTAAAGCGATACTCATTCCGATTAAGAAGGATTGCCCCACCAGTTGTGGTAGTTCGGTGTTGATGGAAGCAATGCTTCTTAAGAAACCCGTCATCGTCACCGCAACCGACTACATGAAAGAAGCTATCGGGAATAGAGAAACAGCGGTTATGGTAGCGCCGGGGAGCGCAGAAGCTATTGTTAAAGCAACTCAACTACTTCATGGTAACCCTGCGCTTCGTAAAAAGATTGGTACCACTGCGCGAGCCGAAGCCCTTAAATGCTTTACCAGCGAGCACTGCATGGAAAAGATTGTTGAATCAATCAATAAGCTCCTCCTTTCAGAGAAAACTCGTAAAAAGACCATCCACATTCTCTACCCTGCTAATTGGTCTGTGCGCCAATGGAGTGAAGACTACGACAAAGGTCTGGTACCTGATAGATATCAATACGGATTCAATAGATTTAACCAGCATGGATACGAGGTTACTTACGCACAATTTCCACACTCCAAGATTATGAGAACCATTGGAAAAATCTCTAGAAGACTTTTCAAACATACCTTTAATCCCTATTACTTTTTATTCCAGTTCAAATATTTGCTCAAGGCAGACATCGTTATTAATCCGCTTGACCATGAAGGGTTTACCCTTTGTTGGCTTAGAAATCATAAACTGTTTGGACTTCATAAAAAAATCCACCTCTTTATCACAGAGTGGCTTCCCAACTGGTTAAATGATGGAGCAGACGAACAACGCACGCATTTTAGTAATTTACTACGCTCAGTAGATAAATGCCTTTATAAAGGTGAAATTGAACTTTATTACCTCAAGAAACATCTGGGGATGGATGAGAGTAAATACGAGAAATACTATTTTGGGATAGATAAAGATTTTTACCACTACACACACAGCCGGGTAGACGATTTTATTGTCACCGCTGGCATTGATCTAGAGAGAGATTATGAAACCCTCTTCCAGGCAATGGAGAAGATCCCCTGTACGCTTTATGTTGCCTGTCAAAGAGATTTGGGAATATCTATTCCTAATAATGTTAGAATCATCAAGCTCAACAATCACATGGAGCTGCTCGATTTCTACCAGAGAGCAAAGTTTTTTATTGTCCCTACTAAAAAAGGCTGTATTAGAAGCTCAGGATCTACAGTGGTAAAGGAAGGAATGATTATGGGCAAGGCAGTGATAGTATCTGCAACCGACTACATGAAAGAGCATTTTAAAAACAATGAAACAGTAGTATTTGCCGAACCAGGCAATGTAAAGGATATGAAAGAAAAAATAGTGGGTCTTTTACAAAACCCTTATCGATGTGCTCAAATTGGGCAAAAAGCAAGGGAAGAAGCGCTGCGGCTTCATACTTCTGACTACTGCGTGAGACAACTAGTAAAAACAATAGAAAACATGCCTTCAAAGAAAATTACTGTACACATTCTCTATCCAGCAAACTGGAGCGTGGACAAATGGAAGAAAGATTACGGCAAGGGGCTTGTCCCCGACCGGTACCAGTATGGTTTCAACCGGCTTGAAAATTATGGTTTTAAAGTTACCTATGCTCACTTTCCTCAATCACTTATAATGCAAAAGTTTGCTAACCTTACCAAGCAAATCTTTAAATATACTTTCAATCCCTATTATTTTATCTTCCAGCGAAAACACCTTCGAAAGGCAGATGTGTTTATTAGCCCCTTAGACCCTGAGGGTTTGATGTTCTGCTGGTTAAGAAAACATAAGATTCTTGATCTCCACAAGAAAAAACATATCTTTATACCTGCCTGGCTGGCTGCCTGGGCACAAGATGCTTCTGCAGATCAATTGAAAATGCTTAGATCACTCATAGCTACTGTAGATGTGCTGATGTACTATGGTGAATCTGACAAGAGAATTTATAAGAAGCTACTCCTTGTTCCAGATGAAAAGCTTTACAAGATTAACTTTGGGGTAGATACTGATTTCTTTAAATCTTCTAAGTCATCTCATGGTGGGCTTATCTTTGCGCCAGGCAATGATGTATTTCGAGATTTTGATACGCTGGCAGAAGTGGCGGCAGAGCTGCCTCAGGAAAATTTCCTCATCGCCTCACCCAAAAAACTTGTTTTAAATATGTATCCCCCAAACCTCACCATTAAGTCTGTATCCCATCGAGAACTTGTAGATTTCTATGCACAGGCTAAAGCAGTCGTTGTCCCTCTCAAAAGGCAGTGTCCTACAGCTTCAGGGGTAACCGTGCTGAAAGAAGCCTTACTTTTTAATAAGCGTATTATAGCGTCATCTTCAGATTTAATAAAAGAATTCGCTTCCGGGTGGAAAAGCCACGTGACCCTTGTGGAACCCGAATCTAAAGAATCACTAAAAGAGGCAATTCAAAACCATCAGTACGCCGAACCACGATTGGAGTTAAACGAAGAACAAAAAGTGACCCTCTGTACCGAGCACTACATGCAGAAGCTCTCTGAAATCATTAGATTACCATTGACCCTAAGCCCATCATGAGTAAGGCAGTGATTCTATCGGCAAAATATGTGATTAAAGAACTCTTAAAAGAATGCTCTATTAATTGAACCAGGTAATGCCGAAGTATTGATATAAAAGATTAATATATAACCCTGAATTATGTAAAAGACTCGGGTGCGAGGCATACAAGAGGCGTGAAGAATTTTCAACGAAGGAACAATTAAAACATTGGGCAGATGATATTAATACTATTTCTGGAAAAGAAACTAAGCAAAAAATAACTTCATATAAATGACTGTATTATGAAAAACCTTAATAAAGTAAAAGAGTACCTATTTGGAAACCAAACAAATATTTTACATTTATTAGTTTTAGCTCTGCTAAGCATATTTGCTGGAAACCTTATTTTATCTTACGATCTTATTGAAGTCATCATCATCCTGGCAGGATTATGCTTAGCTATAGTTACATTTTTAAAACCACAAATAGGACTGTTAACTATAATAGCCATCATTTCTAGTATCATATTTGAAGAAGCCTTACCTCTAATCCCTATAGGCATTGGAAGCTTTCATATAACGGATATAATACTTTTATTTTTACTTTGCATGATCCTCTTTAAACTAATTACTGATAAAAATTTTCCCCTCGTTAAAACATCCATAGACTTGCCCTTATCATTGTTCTATTTCACAGCAATGCTTTCAGCTTTTATCTCAATTTTTTATTACAAGACAGACTTTAATATTGTTATGAGGCTTTTTCGTCACTTGACATATTATCTCATTTATTTTGTTATAACAAACTTGATTCAAGATAAGAAAGAGGTCAAGATTTTTATAAAACTTCTTTTTACTATAGCTATTATAGTAGCCATAGTTATGATAATCCAAGCATTAGTTGGTGAAACAGTTCAACTAATGCCGGGAAGAGTAGAAGCGCTTAGAACCTTAGAAAAAGAATATAGTGTAACTAGAATACTTCCCCCAGGGCAGGATTGGATATATGCTTCATTTATAACAGCAATCTGCATGGTTATTTTTACCAATAAATCATTAATAGAATCTATTTACTTTTATATTTTGATTATCTTAGGAATTGGACTATTACTGACATACAACAGAAATTACTGGGCAGCTATTCTTATTTCTTTAGGCACTTTTACGATATTAATACCCAAAAGAAACAAAAAAAGATTCTTATCCTCTTTTTTATTGATTGTTATTCTAGCATTAATAGTCACATCCGTATTTTTTGTTTTTGGTGGTAAACCAAAAGAATTTATTGTCTCAGTATCTGATAGGGCTGTTTCACTTTTTGCAGGGAAAAAGATTTTTAAGAGCAGTAGTCTAGAGTGGAGAAAAATAGAGAATGAATACGCAATGCAACATATATCTAAAAATCCATTCTTTGGCATTGGACTAGGCAATAATTATAGACCTGAAAATATATGGCAGGATGGTACAGCTTTTTACATTCATAATGGATATCTTTGGATTATGCTAAATATGGGTTTAACAGGTTTACTGATTTATCTATGGCTATATTTCTGTTTTCTAATAGATGCTTTTAAATACTGGAAAAAAATAAAAGATGATTTTTTAAAATCAGCTATTATTGGCTTTATGCTAAGTGGTATAGGTATTTTATTTACATCTTTTGTTAATCCAATGTTTATGAAATGGTATTCAATAGTAGTCATCGCCACAATGATGGGTTTATCAGAAGCAATTATTAAAATTAATAAAAAGGAAATAGTAGCATTAAATGAGTGAGAATTTATTATCGAAATTTGCAAAAGCTGTAGCCTCTACTAGTGTTGGTGTGTTTTGCCAAATTGTCCTTAGCCTTTTAGGATTTATGATAGCTGTAAGATTTATTTCCGAAAAGGACTTTGGAGTTTTTATTCTTATTCAAGTCACCGCTTCTTTTTTTGGAATAATTATTTCCCTCGCATTAGAAAACATCTCTGTAACGAAACTTATTGCCAGTAATGAGGATGATCTAAAAATGGCAATAAGCAATACTGCAATATGTTACAAGTTTATTACTACAATAATAATGAGTGTAGTAATTCTGCTTTGTAATCCTTTAATATTTTATATCTTTAAATCTTATCAATTATCCCAATCGGTAATTTACATTGCATTGTTTTTTTTATTAAGTAGCTTCGATGATCTTTTTCAAAGAATTTTACAAGGATTTCATCAATATAAAAAAATGGCTATTGCTCAAATAATCAACGGATCAACAAGAATTTTATTTATTGTAACATTTTTAATCATATTCAAAATGAATTTAAAAGGACTAATTTATGCTTTCCTTTTTTCTTTTTTATTCTCAAACATATATCAATTTTGGGTTATTCCATCTAAAAAACAGTTTAATCTTGATCGAACGTTATTTAAAGAAATATTCAAATTCGGGTTTCCACTAGGATTAAACAATATTCTTACCTTCATTTTTACAAAAATTGACAGAGTTATGATTGGAGCAATGATAAGCCCCATAGAAGTTGCGTATTATGAAATATCATCTAAGATTCCAGATAATAGTCGTCGGATGTATCAATCTTTTCAGTCTGTTTTCTTTCCCAATATGTCAGAACTATTTTCTAAGAATAAACATGAGCAGGCAGAAACCGTTTTAAATAACTCCATTCGTTTTGTATCTTTAGCCACTATGTTTATGGCATTGATTAGCATACTCTTTCAAAAAGATATAATTCTTCTCTTATTCTCTGAAAAATACATAGAATGTGCGCCTGCTTTTGCTCTTTTAATGGTTAGCCTTGGCATAGGCTTAGTCGGTAATATTATGGGTACTTCATTGGTAGCACTTGGACAATCTGATAAACCGGTAAAAATTAATATTGTAGACACTATAACGAATGTTATTGGTAATTCAATAATGATACCTATGTTCGGGTTTATGGGAGCTGTATATGCTGCTCTATTTTCCCGTTGTGCTACAAACCCTTTTAATTTTTATTTTTTAAAAAAGGGGGGCGTTAATATAAAGGCATCTCAATATCTTAAACCTATTATTATTTTCCTAATATGTGGCACTTTATTTAATTTTTTAAGATTTGACACATTATTTTTAAAGATACTTTTAATAGCTTTTTTTTTAATTTTGTGTTGGGCACTCTCTGTAATAAAGGCAAAGGATTTTTCAAATCTATTTCAAATATTACACCCACCACCTCAAGAATCCTTTAAAGAAAACGATCAAGAAGATTTTATAGAATGAAAATACTTATAATGACTCTCCATTATCCACCTTTTTTTGAGGGTGGCTATGAATTAAATTGCAAAGTAGTTGCTGAAGAATTAATTAAAAGAGGTCACAAAGTATTTATATTAACAAATAAAAAAGAGATTATAGAAAAAGAGGAAAACATCTTTAGAATTCTTTACGAATATAACCCTTTAGATAATGGCTCGCTCAAAAAAAGATACTATCAATTAATATGGACATATTTAAGCCGTAAAAACTATTTTATTACATTGAATTTAGCTAAACAACTCAAACCTGATGTGGCTTATATCTGGCAACTTTCTAATATGACGATGTTGCCTTTAATAGCATTACAAAAGCTAAATATACCAGTTGTCTTTCACTTAGGAGACTATTGGTTATCTTGTAGTAAAAAATATTTTGTCTTCGAAAAGAACCCACTTAAAAGAATATACAGAAAAATCATAACAGGTGTTAATAATTTCAATTTTCTTGATCTTCGTCATTTATTAGTAATAAGCAATGCTCTTAAAAAAGAATATATTAGATTGGGCTTTGATGAGAAAAATATTACTATAATACCAAGAGGCATCCTTAGTAGTATGATTATAGATTTATCAAAAATAAACCAGAACAAGCCAAACGGACAGATTAACCTTTTATACGCCGGCCGTGTTGTAAAACAGAAAGGTATTGATGTTGCTATCAATGCAGTTAATTATCTTATAAACACAATGGGTTTTAAAAACCTAAGGCTAGATATAATTGGGAAAGGTGATTCAAAATACAAAGAAGAATTAAATAATCTAGTTAATTCATTACAATTACAAAATTATGTTAGCTTTATTAATCAAATCCCAAGAGAAATATTACTAGAATATTATTCAGGATATGATGCTCTACTTTTTCCATCTGTATGGGAAGAACCTTTTGGCAATACAATAATTGAATCAATGGCTAGGGGTTTACCTGTAATAGCCAGCGAGGTTGGAGGTGTTTCTGAAATTATTACTAGTGGTGAAAATGGCATTTTGATACCCCCCAATGATTTTATGAAAATTGCTGAAGCTATTAATACACTGATAAATGATCATGATTTTCGTTTGGAATTAAAATATAATGCTATAAAAACTATAAAAGAAAAATTCACTCAAGAAATAGTTTGTAACCAAATAGAAAACTACTTATTCAAAACAAACAATAGTTATAAATGATAGCTAAATAATCTTTAAAATAAGGAATATAAATGAATATATTATTTTTATCTCTTTGGTTCCCCTATCCACCAAACAATGGATCTAGGATAAGAGTGTATAATCTAATTAAACAATTATCTAAAAATCATAATATTACTTTGCTTTCATTTATCCAAGATGATTTTAAAGAAGAAAATATTGAACCTTTAAAAATTTATTGTAAAGAAATAGTAACTATCAAAAGCCATTGGTTTAACCCCACTTCATTTAAATCAATTATAGGCTTTTTTCATAAGGCTCCAAGAAGTTTAGTTGATATGTATAGCAAAGAAATGCAAATTAAAGTTAATGAAAAAATTAAAAATGAAAAATACGATTTAATTTTTTGCTCGCAAATCTTTACATCTATGTATTCTTTACACTTGAATAAAATAACTAAAATATTTGATGAAATTGAAATAGGAATAGTAAAAGACAGGCAAAACATAAGGTATAAATTAACATGGTGGAAAATGAGATACTACCTCAAAAATATTTTACCAAAATATGATGGATATACTGTCGTCTCTGATAAAGAAAAAAACAATATCATTAATATTGATTCATATGCTTTAGGTACAATTATACCAAATGGTATTGATACTACAGAAATTAATTTCTCTTTCAATAGCAATGCAAAAGATTTAATTTATACCGGCTCTTTAACATACGAAGCAAATTATGATGCAATAAAATACTTTTTAGAAGAAATATATCCTCTGATAAAAAAAGAAATTCCAAATATTTCTTTGAAAATCACAGGTAGCACAAAAGGCATTAACATTAACGGTTTAAAGTTGGATGAAACTGTTAAATTGACAGGATATCTTGACGATATAAAACCTTTGATTACCAATAGTTCTGTTTGCATTGTTCCTCTTAGAATTGGTGGAGGAACTAGGGTTAAAATACTGGAGGCAGCAGCACTGGGTACCCCTATTGTATCAACAAAAAAGGGGGCAGAAGGTCTTAAAGGGCTTCAACCCTTATATAACATAAGTCACTTTCAGTCAAATCTTTCAAAAGGATTGTTTGAACAAAACGAACCTAATCATCCATTTAATATTTGTATAGCAGATAATCCCTTAATGTTTACAAAGGCAGTAGTTGCCCTATCCATGGATAGAGAAATGGCAAGGCAAATAGCCAAAAATGCCAGGAAGCTAGTTGAACAAAGATATAACTGGAATAAGATTGGCGAGCAATATGAAACCTTTATTAAAGAAGTATTTAATAAAAAATAAAGGCCATATAAAAGTATTAAAACATGCAAGAGGATAAAGCATCTATCATTCTTGTTAGCTGGAATGGGAAAGAGGATACATTCAAACTTCTTAATGATTAGAACATGAATATTACTAAAGACTTATCAATAATCATAGTTAATTGGAATGTAAGTGATTTATTAAAAAACTGCATTAAATCAATTTACCAAACAATCAAAAATCACAGTTTTGAAATTATTATTATCGATAATAACTCTTCAGATGACAGTGTTCAAATGATCCAGAGTAACTTTCATGACGTTATTTTAATAAAAAATAAAACTAATGTAGGATTTGCTATTGCCAATAATCAAGGGATCAAAGTCTCTAAATATAAATATATTCTCTTTTTAAATCCGGATACTATAGTTTGTGAAAATGCTATTGATAATATGATTGAAGTTCTAGAACAAAAAAAAGACGTTGGGGTTGTAGGACCTAAGACTTTAAATGAAGATGATACAATCCAAATTGATTGCAATAGAAATTTTCCTAATTTGATTGATGCATTAAGAAAATTGTTTTTAAATGAAAATATTAACAACCTAATCTCATACAATTTTTTAAATAAAAGTAATTATTATAAAAGTGGTTATATAAAAAATATCCAAGGCGCTTGTATGCTTTTTAGGAGAGAGGTTATTGATACAATTGGAATGTTTGATGAGCAATATCCTTTGTATCTAGATGATATGGATTTTTGTTATAGGACTCATAAGGCAGGTTTCAAAATTTATTACTTATCAACATCTGTCATTTACCATTTTAAAAGACAAAGCTCTAAACAACTTAAGGATTATAAAAAAAAGGAAATTATGATTCACATTGCTACTAATATATTTTTTAGAAAACAGTATGGATATTTATATTCTCTCTTACATAAAATTTTACTTTGTATAGGAAGCATTTATCGAATAAGCTTACTAAATGCTCTTATTCTTATTCTCCTACCAATAAAAAAAGAACAATCAAAATTCTTAGTTGATATTTTAAAAAAATATCTTCTTTTACTACGGTATAGTATTACCGGTGAAGAATATTTGTTTGATTTGGATTAACTTTTAAAACAGGTTTTAAAATTAGTGAAGATAGGTGTAAATGCAATAACAGATAGTTCAAATATTCGAGGTCCTGTAAGATATACTATAGAACTACTTAATGAATTTTTAACTATTGATACAATAAATAATTATTTTTTGTTTCTCCCGCCATGGCTTGAAGATTTATATAATAAAAATATTAAAAAGACTAAAAATCTAGAAATTGTAATTTTCAAATCTGTTCCTCAACATAGAATCCTAAGAAACCTATGGCAACTTTTTATAATGCCACTTTTCTTAAGAAAATATGATCTTGACATTTACCATATACCAGACACATCTCCATACATTTTCAAGGCAAGAGGGTATTATAAGACAATAGTCACTATCCATGATATTGCAGAATATCGCATTCCTCATCGATTTAGTAAAATGCAATCCCTATCAAGAAGATTAATCTCAAAAACTGAAGCTAACCATTCAGATTATATATTAACAGTATCTAATTTCTCAAAAAACGAAATTATTAATGAATTTAAGATAAGTGAAAAGAAGATTTATGTTGTTTATAATGGTATTTCAAATAGACTAATCCCTCCAATAAACAATAATAGTTTTAAAAAGATAAGGGACAAATACTCTTTATTAAGGAGATTTATACTTTTTGTTGGGGTACTAGAAAAAGGGAAAAATGTCAAAAATATTATATCTGCTTTTTTGAAACTGCCTAAAAATTTGAAGGACAACTATGATATAGTTTTAGTTGGCAAAAAGGGTAATGAATATCCTGAAATAGATTATTTAATTAGGAAAAACAAATTAAGCGATAAGGTTTTTATATTAGGGTATTTAGAAGACGATGAACTTTTTAACTTGTATAATGAGGCTTCATTATTCTTATATCTATCAGAATATGAAGGATTTGGTTTACCTCCATTAGAAGCTATGCGTTGCGGTTGCCCTGTTATCGCAGCTAATAGCTCATCACTACCTGAAGTAGTAGGTGATGCTGGTAAATTAGTTTCACCTAGCTCCATAATTGACATTGCCGATGCTATAAAAGAAGTGCTCTCAGATGACACTCTTAGAACAACTATGATCATAAAGGGTTTAAAACAAGCTCAAAATTATTCATGGAACAAAGCTGCAAATGAAATATTAAAAATTTATAAAATATTATACTCTGATATCAAATAAGATGAAAGAATTAATAATTATTATCCTTTCTTATCTCCATTATTTAACCTTCGTTCCTACTAACATTGAAATTTATACTGACCAACCTACAGGAAAATTTAATGATAATATTTTAGGCAATAATTTAATTGGATATGATCCTAAAACTTACGAGAAAGGTGCTAAAGAATATTATGGTTATTCTGATTATGGTGCAGGCATCTGGGATCCAAAGCACCATGAATCAGTAAAGGAGGTCATAGATTTAGCAAAAGATGCTGGTATTTCTATTTTACGGTTTCCCGGAGGATGTGGTACGCATCAGTATAATTGGAAGAATGCCATTGGGAAGGAACGGGGTCATTTTTTATATGGGTTAGATGAGTTTTTAAAGACCTGTGAGGAAATAGGTGCCGAGGCAGTTATTACAGTGAGTTTCTTCACGGGTGATGAGCAGGATGCGGCAGATTTGGTGGAGTATTTAAATGGAAAAGCAACAGAGGGTGTAGGGTCGCGGGTCAAGGGTCAAAGCGAGAGGGTCGAGGATGATGGCTCCAGGGTCAAGGGTGTAAGACCTGGGGGAAAGAATTGGGCGGAGGAGAGAGTTGAAAATGGGCATCCTGAACCTTATGGTGTGAAGTACTTCGAAATTGGGAATGAAGTGTATCATGGTGATCACAGAACTATTAAACATGTCCTTCCGGAAGAATATGCAAGAAGATACCTCAAATACTACGATGCAATGAAATCGGTTGATCCTTCAATTAAAATAGGAGTAGTCTTACATACACTCGATTGGAATAGAAAGGTTTTAGAAATAGTAAAAGATAGAATAGATTTTGGCATCATTCATACGTATCCTTCTCCTCAAGTTAGTAATGAGCAACTAGATAATATAAGCGGGAAGGATATTTTCTCTATAACACTGTCAATGCCTGTCTTGAAAGACGAGTATTTTTTTCAAGATACCCTCAAACTTTTAAAAGAGAAGTCCGGCAGGGATATCCCCTTAGCTATCACTGAATACAATGGTGGCTTCGTTCAAGAGAGACCCGTTCCCTACCGTCATTGCCTGGGAACAGCCTTGCTCAATGCCGAGCTCTTAAGAATATTTACGAAGCAAGAGAATAATATTCTAATGGCAAATTACTGGCAGTTTTGCAACAGTTACTGGGGAATGATAAAGTCAAAAGGTGATTTTAGCAATCAAAGCTACCTTAATTATAGGACGCCAATCAATTATTATATTAAACGCCCCAATTATTATGTGTACGAATTATACCATAAGCACTTTTGTGGCAAACTCGTTAAAACGAAGGTTACTTGTAACTCCTATGATGTTATGAATTATAAAAATCACGTGAAAAATATCTTTTCCTTAGGAGAAGGAGATATTATTAGTGATAACCTACTTCCAGAGGAGTGGTCTGTTCAAGAATTAGAAGGAGTCACGGTAAGAAAAGATGAAAGCATGCTTACAATATACTTTATTAACCCTATTCAGTTCAATTATTATCACTCGAACAAAAGAGTAAGAATTGAGCCCAACTCATATTATAAAGTGTCCGGATATATCAAGGTAGATAATCTGGTTGATGAAAGTGGTGTATGCCTAGTTGTGCAGGACGGACGTGGCTGGACAGCTACTCACTCAGCAGTCTCAACTAAAAAGTTAACTGGCACCACTGATTGGCAATATGTAGAGGCTATCTATGAAACATTGTCAGATGCAAATGAAGTTATGGTTATTGTAAGACGGGTAGGAGAAAAAGGCCCTTTAAAAGGAAAAGTTTCTGTGAAAGATGTAAAACTCAACAAGTTTCAACCAAAGATAGATATACCTTATCTGTCAGTTAATGCCAGCATAAACGATGATAAGAACAAGGTATATCTTATGGTGATAAATAAAAATATGGATGCGCCTATGACTGCGACGATTGATTTGAAGGATTTTGCCCCTGCAGAAGAAGGCGATGCTTGGGTGCTTAACGGCCCGAGCGTTGATGCGACGAATGAGAAGAAGCATGATAACGTCAAAGTGATGCAGCATGAATTTGAGATAAAGGGCAACCAGTTTGAATTTACCTTTGAGCCGCATTCGCTGACAGCTATAGAGATAGAGGGGAAAAAAGAGTGAGGAGTCGGGAGTTATTAGTTTGGAGTTCCCCCTTCACCCTGGAGCCTACACCCTAGAGCCTAGAACCTAGAGCTTGTTGCATTGCTATGAAACTCCATTCTTCAATAATACTAACCTATCGCTGCAATGCCAAATGCAATATGTGCGATGTTTGGCATTATCCTACGAAGCCATCTGAAGAAATCGGGCTGGATGTGATAAAAAAGCTTCCGGAGATGTTTTTTGTCAACGTCACAGGAGGGGAGCCGTTTGTGCGGCAGGATTTGCCGGAGATTATCGATGAGCTTCACAAAAAAGCCAACCGGATCGTTTTGAGCACCAACGGTTATTTTACCGAACGGATTGTTGAGCTTTGTAAGCGCCATCCGGATTTGGGAATCCGTATCAGTATCGAGGGATTAAAAGAGGCCAATGACCTTATCCGCGGCATGCCCGGCGGGTATGATCGCACGCAAAACACTTTAAAGCATTTGCAGGAGATGGGGCTTCAAGATATCGGCTTTGCCATGACAGTGCAGGACTTAAATTGTCATGATATTGTACCCCTCTACCTTCTAGCTCAGGGACTTAGCTATGAATTTGCCACCGCAACCCTGCACAACTCCCACTATTTTCATAAGTGGGATAATTTAATCAAGAATAAAGACGAGGTCATTGCCGAGTTTGAAAAACTGACAAAGCTCATGCTTAGGTCAAAAAGGGTCAAGGAGTGGTTTCGGGCTTATTTCAATTTTGGTCTTATAAATTACATCAAAGGCAATCAACGTCTCCTTCCCTGTGAAATGGGTCAAAATGGATTTTTCATTGATCCCTGGGGAGATATCCTTGCCTGCAATGGAATGGATGAAAAGCAGTCAATGGGAAATTTAAAAGATCAGACCTGGAATGAAATCTGGAATAGTAAAAGAGCAGAGGAAGTTAGGCAGATGGTCAAGAAATGCAAAAAAAATTGCTGGATGATAGGAAGCGCTGCCCCTGCTATCTGGCACCATCCCTTGAAGCCGATTTTATGGGTGTTGAAGAGGAAGTTGGGAATTTAGAGTCGGGAGTCTGGAGTAAGGAGTAATAAGTAATGAGTGAGGAGATGAAAGAAGAGTTATTCAATTTTGAGAAATTAGAGGTGTATAAAAAATCATTGGACTTTGTCAATTCTGTATATGATGTTACTTCAATATTCCCTAAAGAGGAAAGATTTGTCCTTGTTGATCAATTTCGCAGGGCAGCAGTTTCAATCAGTTTAAATATTGCTGAAGGTGCTGATTCGAGTAACTTACAATTCAAAAGATATTTAAAAATATCAAAAGGATCAATCAGAGAATGTATTGCCATAATCTCACTTTGTAGAATGAGAAGCTACATAGCTGATAAGCAAGAACATGAATTGCGCAATCAATGTTCTGAAATTGCAAGAATGTTATCAGGCTTAATCAAATCCTTAAATAAATAAAAATGTCTCCTCCTAACTCCCAACTTCCAACCCCCGACTCCCAACCCAAAACTCAAAACTCAAAACTCCCCACTCCCCACTCCCGACTAAAAGTTTGTGTTCTCGGTACCCGGGGCTTTCCCAATGTCCAGGGTGGTGTAGAAAACCACTGCGAGCATCTCTACCCCGAACTGGTGAAAATGGGATGCAATGTTACAGTCTTCACCCGAAAACCTTATGCCTCCACCCTAGACCCTATAACTTATTGCGGCTTAGCCCTTGTCCCCCTCCCCTGCACTAAAAGTAAACACTTTGAAGCTATCATCCATACATTCAAGGGGGTATTCGCAGCAAAGAAGTTAAAACCCGATATCCTTCACATCCACGCAATTGGTCCCTCACTCCTTACCCCACTTGCAAAAATGCTGGGAATGAAAGTGGTGGTAACCCACCACGGACCGGACTACAAAAGGGCAAAGTGGGAATGGTTTGCAAAACTAGCTTTGCGCATTGGTGAGTGGGCGGGGGTTACCTTTGCCGATGAGGTGATTACCATTTCAGAAACTATCGCGGATGATTTAAAAAAACGATTTGGCATAAGCAACATAACTGTCATCCCCAATGGGGTCACTCCCCTAGAACCTACAACCTCGAGCAACTATCTTAAAGATATGGGTCTTACAAAAGGACGCTACATCCTAGCGGTAGGAAGATTTGTTCCGGAGAAAGGGTTTCATGATTTGATTGAAGCATTTAACATGATGCAAGATAACTCTCGACCCCAAACTCCTAACTCCTCACTCCCTACTCCCGACTCCCAACTCCAGATTCCCAAACTCAAGCTCGTCCTCGTCGGTGATGCAGATCACGAAGACAGCTACAGTCTGGATTTAAAAGAGAAGGCACGCAAAAATACTAATATTGTTTTAACGGGCTTTTTAACCGGTGAGCCATTACAAGAACTTTATAGCCATGCAGCTCTCTTCGTTTTACCCTCTTATTATGAAGGTTTACCCATCGCGCTGCTTGAAGCAATGAGCTACGGGCTTTCCTGCATCGCAAGTGATATCCCTGCAAACAGAATCGTTGGGCTCTCAGACGGTAGGTATTTTAAAGCAGGTGATAAAGAGGGTCTGAGTAAAAATCTAAAAGAATTTATCAGTAAACCTTTGACTGAAGAAGAAAAAAGTGCCCAGATACAAAGAATTGCTGAGCAGTATAACTGGGAGAAGATTGCCAGCAAGACCCTTGAAGTATATAAAAATACAGTCAACAGTCCACAGTGTTCAGTCCGCAGTTCACATTAAATGCTGCAATAGGCAACAGGCATTAGGCGGAAGGCATCTTTAAATCGGACAAACCTTGAATGTATATCTTCACACTCTTCTATTTCTGCAACTAGTTCTTCCAGGAATCCCTGCTACGTTTATATACATATCTATATAAAATATTTGATACTATATATTGCATTTTTTAAAGATATCGGTACAATATATGCGATACGCTCAGGGAAATCTGTAAAAATAATTTGCTTACCGTTTATGAAAATGGTATACGGTGTCGATACATATTGGAACACATTCTGTTAAAATTACCAATCGAACCATAATACTTGATGATGTCACTTAAGTTAAAGTTAATTGCCTTACTCACTATTGTCTTGCCCTTATTCTTCTGGGTACAACTCTCGTTCGCTGCCGCGCTGCCAATTCGTTTAGTGTGGGAAAGGAACGCCGAATCTGACCTTGCATATTATACTGTCTATTATGGAACCTCATCCCGCAACTACACTCATTTTATAGATGTTGATAAACAATATCCTTACTGCATATTTAATGCAGATAGATTAACAGCCGGTAATACTTACTACATAGCCCTTACTGCTACCGATTTTTCACTCAATGAAAGTAATTATTCTGCTGAGCTTGTAGTTTTCATAGCACCTTCATCCACTACCACCATCAAAACCACTACAACTACAATAAATCCAGGTAGCTCCACCACCACAACTGTTACAACTCAAACAAGTACAACCACTACAAATCCAAGTACCTCCACAACCATAACTGCTACTACCTATAGATTTTTTATTGAAACTGAGGAGGAAGTTATATACCCACCCATGGAGATAGCTGTGGATGATACAGCCTCTTCTGGAGAGTATGTGTGGGTTCCCAATGGCAATGGAGTAATAGGTGACGTTGGATATGCGGAATATACTTTTGAAGTTCAAGAAGCAGGAGATTATGTGGTATGGGGCCGAGTAATTTCTAGCAGCTATGCAGATGACTCTTTCTTCATCTCCATGGACAATGGAACTGATGCCGTGTGGGATACTCTTATGGGAGGCCCAGAGAACTGGGTGTGGGATAAGGTAAATGACCGTGGGTTAGCTGATCCAGTGATTTTCCATCTTGAAGCAGGGGTACATACTCTGGTAATCAAACAGAGAGAAGATGGTACGAAGATCGACAAAATACTCATCACCAACGACATGGTATATGTTCCTCAAGGAATAGGTGAGGCAAATACTTCCTCTACAACAACCTCTATACCTGAAATTCAACAAGAATATTGTTCCTCAGATCCTGCAATTATATTACACGGCAGTATCCCTGAAGAAGGAACGATGGGTATCACCATACCAGATAATCTTGAAAACGCTTTTTCAGCTTCCCTATTCCTCACCCTCTGGGATCCAGATATTTCAGGTGAGGGATACATTTATATCAATGATAATGGACCTATCAACTTGCCCGTAGGTAATTACGACAACCTTGAGCACACTTTCGAGGTGCCAATCAATGTAAACTGGCTTCTTCAGGGAGAGAATGCTTTTAGATTTACCCACGTCGCTACTATGGGGTATGAAGTAAGAGAGTTGTGTGTGCAAGTACTATCCACTGCAGTTACCACTACTACTGTATATCCAGATACCACTACCACTATCCCTTCACCTCCGCCACCTCCACCTACAACCTCTACCTCCACCCCTACATCTACCACAACTTCTCTTATACCTGATGATGAGACTCCTCCAACAGGAGCAGTTACCATTAATAACGATGACGAGATTAGTAACTCTTTAATTGTCATCCTACAATTATCAGCCGAAGACTATGAAAGTGGAATGGGTGAAGGGGCTCAAATGAGTTTCAGCAATGATGCGGTGCAATGGTCCGACCCAAAACCTTTTTCTCAAACAAAGTACTGGGTGCTCCCTGCC
>Ga0315284_10004707_pt1 | contig 19382 bp, 31 predicted proteins | sample YL17G09_16_MG_FD_203696 | JGI IMG/M metagenome (GOLD analysis project Ga0315284, IMG submission 203696) | Sediment microbial communities from Yellowstone Lake, YNP, Wyoming, USA - YL17G09_16 | ecosystem: Environmental > Aquatic > Freshwater > Lake > Sediment | place: USA: Wyoming | collected... | reverse complement strand
GCCCACGAATTAAAAGACTTAGTTTTAGTTAGCTCAACCTCTAACGAAAAAGACGACGAATATAATATACCTTTAGATATCTCCGATATCATTAGCATTTGTAGAGAATTTAATCAACTCGGCTCACAGATTCAAAATCAAGTCGAAAATATTTTAGAGGTAGGCGTTGAAGAATCAATTAAAACTGGAAATGTTAAGTTGCAATCATTGCCTCATATAAAAGGATTCTTAAAAAGTATATGTGATAATGTTTATTTTGGAGACGCAACATCGCAGGCAAGTGATTGTATAAAACTTATTCAACAGTACGAAGAGGTTAATAAGTTAAATTATTCAACAAACGCATCAAATTAATTAAATAAAATATAGATATTAAGAGGAGATTGGAAACAATCTCCTCTTTTTTATTGGAGGTCGCTATGAGACAAGAAGATAAAGAAAAGATCGAATATATAGTAAATAATTATTCTCCACATGAAATTCTTACCGTATTAGGTGCCTATTATAAACAAGAGGCAGATAATTATTCAGACATGCTTCTTAAAGAAAACGCTAGAAAATATGCTGATATTTCAGATCAGTTATATGAATTCGCCAGCGCCATAACTTATTAATTGAATAAAGCAGTATATAATTATGCTATCAATTTTATTAACAATTTTTATAGTTTATTTGGCTGTTAGTCTTTTTGGATATCTTGTTCATAAAGCCTTACATCAATCATGGACTGGACGTTTCAATTCTTCTCATATGGCACACCACGTAACTCTTTATCCGCCACAAGACTATTTGTCAGATAAATATAGAGATGCAGGCAAAGATGATACCTTTTGGATATTTGCAGCACTCTCATTACCATTACTTGCTATTCCTATTTTACTATGGTTATTTGGTTTAATATCTGTCATATTAACAGGATTAGCTTTAGCTGAAATGTTATTTATAGGTTGGCTAAATACCTATTTACATATGGCTTTTCATATAAGAAATCATTTCCTATATAGGATCCCAATAATAAAAATTATATTTAATAAGTGGAATGATTTCCATTATCTTCACCATGTGAATATGCAAGCCAATTTTGGTATATTTAATTTTAAATGGGATCGTTTGTTTGGCACTTTTTGGAAGGGTTAATTGTCATCACTACTAATCTTCATATGTATTTTATTATGGGGGCTTAGTACTTTTCTTAATAGACTTTCTGTCGAGAGAATATCTCCAATTTTATTACAAAGTATTGTTGGAATGGCATATGTTTTATTTATTCCAATTGCATTACGAATATCTGGTGTATCAAATCCTTTAACTTATAAGTGGTCTTATTATAGTATTGCCCTTACTGCAACTGCTACATTGTTATCTATTGGCGCAAATATAATTCTTTATATGAGTCTTAAAGGCAGCTCTACAACTGGAGCTTCGACAATGTTAATTTCATTGTATCCAGTTGTGACATTAATCTTATCTGCTTTATTTTTGAATGAACAATTTACTGTATTAAAAATCTTTGGCGTAATTACAATGGTTGTAGGCGCCGTATTATTAAGCTGGAAATAATTACTTCTTCTTTTTCTTCCCGCCCATTTGACGATAAACATTTACGACTGCCCCATATGGTTCTTCGTATTTTTTCCAGTATTTTTTAATAGCTTTCTTCGCTCTAAGCCAAATAGAAGGGTCAGCTGCCCAAGATGGAACTTGGGTTTTGGCATCAAGCTCATCAGCAGACATCTGCTCATCTTGAAGCTTTTTCTCAAATTTGTCAGCTAATTGGCATAGTTTAATGAAACTCATACAATAATATAGGAATATTAATATGAATTGCCCTACAGCTAAAAAACCTAGTTCTAACAATGCTAGAATGCCATATCTTAATAAATGTGGATATAATGTAGAGATTATTTGGGAACATGATATTAAAAGTAGATTAGACGAGGTAATTGAGGAATTATGTCAAAAATACAATTTTCAGATATAAATGAATTGGTTAAAGATATTTCATATGTAATAGGAAATGATGAATGCGGTTATGGTTCATTGGCAGGTCCGCTGGTCGTATGCGCTGTCATGGCGCCAAAAGATTGGTCGTTAGCCGGTCTAAACGATTCTAAGAAATTGTCTCCGAAGCGCCGTGGCATCATGCGCGATAAGCTTAATGAATTGATTGTAAAGGGCGAGATATGGTTTCATTTGGCTGAGCGCTCAAATGTTGATATTGACAAGTTCGGCGTCGCCAAAATGTTAAAAGATTGTTATGTAGAATGTTTTACGTCCTTCGCTAAAGCCAAGGAAAGTTTAATAATTATAGATGGAATTTTAAAATTTGACAACTGTGGAGTTGATGACTACAATATTTGCAGTTTAATAAAGGCGGATACGCTCGCCCCATCAGTCATGGCGGCGAGTATCCTTGCCAAGACTTATCGAGACGGCAAGATGAAAATATTTCATGAACTTCATCCTCAATATAATTGGATGTCAAATGTAGGGTATGGTAGCGCAGATCATATGGCTGCCATGAGAATACATGGTCTATCTCCTCTTCATAGGCGTTCATATAAAGTTAAAACTATGATGGATTTATACGAATAATTTAATATATACAATACATTAATCTCGGTGATGTACAATGGATGTACGATCGTTTCATATGCGATTTTAGTGGATTCAATTTCCACCTCCGAGACCAACTCATTTATAATGGGGGCTTAATTTAATGGTAAAATACTTGGTCTACACCCAAGAGACGTGAGTTCGATTCTCTCAGCCCCTACCAAAATTAGTATATTTAACTATTAAGGAAAATCATGAAGAAAATTATTACAGCTACGCTTATTGCTATATTTACCGCCTGCATTGCTATGCCTGAGCATAAAGCTGAAGCTCAAGTTATTACTAATCGTTGTTGTGATGTAAGTAATGTAATTAGATGTATTATAGATCCGCCAACTACTTTAGGCGGCGCATGTTTTTGTTTTAATCAGGGATATGGGCATGGATGCTAAAAAGTAAAGGTTGGGGTCCTTGGAAATACGAATGGTATAGTTTGCGTTCTATTCATCATTCTTATAATGAATCTTGTGGCTTATGCCAATCAGGTGGTTGGATTAATTGTTACAAACATATAATTGTCAATTTTATTTACAAAAGAGAGCCTAATTTATGGTATCGCTGGGCTAATGATATAAAATTGCCCGGACTTCTATTATTAATCAAGCATTTCTTATATGCAAAAGCACTCTTTAAATAGAGCATTATATTTGGCTGATATGTTTGAATACCATGCACTTATAAAAAATAATTGCAGATCGTGGGCAATTAAATCACTAATTAGTTTAGCAGATAATAATTTTGAAATTGAATTATTTTCAGAGGAACTAGCGAGATTTTTAGGAGTTTCTCTTTCAGAAGAAGATACTACAGAGTGGTTAAACAAAAATGCATCACTTATGTCAAATGAATTTTCTAAATCGTGGACGGTGAATGCAGATGAAAAATATACATATTTACAATGTTATGATGGCACAATAAATAATCAAGACACTTTTTCTAGAATATATAAAATGCCAATTTCTTCTGAAAACGCAAGTCTTTTAAAAATTAAACAATCTGCATTACTTATTGGTTCAAATAAAATACCAACGCTTTATTATTATAAATTAATTCCATTAAGCGCAGCCGAAGGTTTAATAGATTCTAAACTTTATCCCTATATGTACATTGCTCAGACATTAAAATCATTATTTATGACACCAATTGATAATGATTTTTCAATTAGATTTGAAAAATTTGTAAATCATAATAAACATAAATTAAATCATATTGCTAACTTTATAAGCAATACTCCTAAATTTATAAATAGAGGATCAGATGGCGCGGTTTTTGATATTGGACCAACTTATGTTTTGAAAATCTTTCAAGATAAAGTTGCATTTAATCATGCAAAAGAAGCGATGCAAAGATGGATTGATGATCCTAAAATGGCAAGAACCGAAGCTATGATCTATAGTGCGGATTCTTTGGGAGAGTTTGATGGACATTCATTATATTATTATATAATGGAAAAAATGACATTGGCAGAATCATTGCCACAAGAAGATAAAGATCATTTAACCAATATTGTTCAAAAAATTATTATGTCAATAAATCTTGCTAGAGAAGATTGGAAAGAAATAAAAAATATTATTAAAGATCCATCTCAATTAGATTTAGTTAAACAAAAAATTCAAGAAGGTGTTGCTAATATATCAGGCACAATTAAAGAAACTACATCTAAAGAAATTAATAGTTTACATAATGATCTTAAATTAAGAGAAGGCTGGCTAGAGTCTTTAATTGAAGAAGTTATTATGAAATATCTTACATCAAGAACTGATTTAAAAATTGATAATTTGGGGTTAACAGCTTATAAAGAATTTAGATATTTTGATCCAAGTTTTGACTTTACAACTTCAAACATAGCTTTTACTAGATTTAATGACAAATCAGAAACAATGCCTGCACCACCAATGGTTTAAAGTTTTGTGCATAATGATATATGCTCAATGTAAGCGGTATTCGCATAGTGGCTATTGCTCCTGCCTTCCAAGCAGGCACTCGTGGGTTCGAGTCCCACATACCGCTCCACACACCAGATGAAAAAGTCTGGAGACAACGGCATCAAAACGTCGTGACTCCGACATTCCGACTGTAATTCAGTGGTAGAATGTATGCTTGCCAAGCATAATATTGATTGTATGAAGCTTGTTACTGAAAAGAAATAATATTTTTAATTACACGATTGTTATATAAAAGTGCAGAATTGGCACGTCCGCTAATTTTAAAATAGCGGAACACCTTGACTTACATTTTATAGAATTTACATTTATGGAAGAAGGAAGCGCGATGAGCAACACAGAATTAATCAGGGAGTTACGATCACTTACCCAAGCCGGCATGAAAGACTGTAAAGATGCACTTGTTGAATCAAATTTTGATCTCCAAAAAGCGGTTGATATTATTAAAATCAAGGGGTTAAATGTTGTGTCTGGTTGTGAAAGCAAGGTCGCATCTGAAGGAATGGTAGTCATTACGAAAAGCATGTTAGTCAGCGCGCCAGTAGCCATGGTAGAAATTAATTGCCAAACCGATTTCGTTGCAAACGGATCTGCATTTCATATGTTTGCCATGAATACGGCAAACCTTCTTCAAAAGAAATTTTCAAATAATGAAATGTTTTCAGCAGATGATGTGGAGTCTGCTCGTAAAGATTTGGTCTCTTCTACCAAAGAGAATGTAGTTGTTCGCAGATGGTGGGTCGAAGAAGCTGTCGATCCTAATGCGAAAGTCTTTACTTACGTTCATAGTAATAATAAAATTGGCGTTATGCTTACATTGTTGGCTTCTTTAGAAGAGATGACTTCTTCTAAAGAATTTGTCGAGCTTGGTGATAATCTTGCAATGCAAGTTGCTGCGATGAATCCATTATCAGTTTCTTCTGACAAATTAAATCCAGAAGCTGTTGCAAGACAAAAGACTATTTTTGAAACTCAACTTACTGAATTAAATAAACCACAAGCTGCGTGGGCAAAAATTCTTGAAGGTAAGTTTAACAAGTGGTATACTGATACTTGTCTTCTTAATCAAGAGTCGGTAACAACTCCAAAAACTTCTGTTAAAGATTTGGTCGCAAGCGTTGCTACAAAACTTGGAGGAACAATTGAGGTTGTAAGTTTTACAAGATGTCAAGTTGGCGAAGGCATTGAGATCGTTAAAGAAAATTTGGCTGATGAAATTACTAAGATGACAGGAATAGAACAGCCAAAAACTTATGACAGATCAGCAATTCGTGTTATGTAAGATGGAGATAAAATGAGTCATAAAAATTTGCTTCAAGAAATGCGCGATAGTGTTGGACAAAAAGATCCTGTGGTCTTTTTCGAAAAGATGGTTTCAGTTTTTGAAGCTATGTTTCATAAGTTAGAAGGATTAGAAAAGGATTTGAATAAAGTAAAAACTAATTCTGCCTTATCTATTCAATGGGACTCTAAGGTTGCATCAGACATGCTTATCAGACAGATTCAAGTGTTACGTGAAGATAGTGATACTTATTTTGCAGAAATACATGCTTTAAAAAATGCCTTCAAAGAAGACACTGTAACTCAAAACTATAATAATTTTTGTAAGTTTTGGGTTAATTGTTTGGGCTGGCATCCCTTCTTGGATTATGATAAGTGAGCTATTAATAATAGCGTATGTAAATACGCTTATTCTGGTATCGTACAACGGCAGTACGGGGGTCTCTGAAGCCCACAATCTTGGTTCAATTCCAAGTACCAGAACCAATTAAATGAATATTAGGTATGATTTTAGTGCTATTTTAGATTTAAGCATTATGCGAAAGCAACTTGTTTATTATATTGGCAAGATACCGGAAATTAAATATCAAATCTATTTAAATAATTTCTATGTAGAAATAGATATTCTTCAAAATGTTGACGATACAACATCTACTTATCATGAAGTCTATTTGACTATGTATGATTTAAAAAAAGTAGCTGACATTATAACTGCTAAATATATTATTTCTGCTCTGACAGATATGAGATTTAGCGAATTAAAATTTATTAATTCATTATATGATAATACAACTATAGCATCGACCGCGCATTTTAAATCAAAAAACATTACGGATACAATTGAAAAATTATGCAATTTAATCAAACTTCTTCACAGGATGGAAAATCTAAAAATTTTTCTTTAAAGTCAGTTGGAAAATTAGTTTATTCTCCACGAACCCACCTCGCTTCAAATAAAGATTGGCTTGTCTTAATGTGTGATGATGAGATATCTAAATATTACAGAACATTATTCACTAGAGAGTTTCCTTGGAAACCAAAATTAACTCGTCCAGTTTGGGGCACTCACATAAGCGTAATTCGGGGAGAAAAGATTCCAAAACCAGAATTATGGAAATTAGATGCGAATAAGATTATTCAATTCGAATATACTGGCGGCGTTATAGATAATAATGATTATTACTGGCTTCGTGTTAAATGTGAATACCTTTGCAAATTGCGAGAAGAATATGGATTATCAAGAGAGCCAAGATTTGGTTTTCATATGACAATCGGCAAATCTACATGAATGATAGTGCATTAAAAAAATGTTCTAATTGTAAATTAGAAAAATTATTATTAGATTTTACTAAAGGAAAAGGTGCATGTAAAATTTGTTGTAGTGAAAAGACTAAAGAATATAATCGTCTTCACAAAGAAGCAAGAAAAGAATATAATCGTATTTATAATCTAAATAATAAATTAAAAATAAAAGAAAGAGATGCCGCACGTTCTTTAAATAATAAAGATCATATAAAAAATATTCATAAAATATGGTCGTTAGATAATAAAACGCATTTAGCCAAATATCAAAAAGATTTTAAAGAAAATAATAAAGAATATTTTACTATTTATAATAGAGAGTATTCAAAATCTCGAAAAGAAAAAGATCCTATTTTTAGATTACGTAAAAGTTTTTCAAGTTTTATTGCTACCTCTCTCAAAAATAGAGGAGGTTCTAAAAATAAAAAATCTTGTTTTGATAATTTGCCTTATTCTTTTGATGAATTAAAAGAACATTTAGAAAAACAATTTGAACCGTGGATGACTTGGAACAATCGTGGAAATTATAATTCAAAAACCTGGAATGATAATGATAACTCTACATGGACTTGGCAATTAGATCATATAATTCCTCAAGCAGATATACCATATTCTTCCATGGAAGATGATGCTTTTAAAAAAGCATGGGCACTATCTAATCTTCGACCACTTTCTGCCAAAATAAATATTTTAGAAGGCGCATCTAGAATTAGACATTTAAAAAGGTCCTAATGAATGATGAGAATATTTCCCACTATTATAGTCATCTATAATAGATAGTTCTTGTTCATTCTACAATTTTCTTTACCATTAATTAGATTTTCTACGATATAAATATACATACATTATATATAACTTAAAATAAGGAATATATGGGATTACAAGAAAAAAAAAGACTTAAAAGAATTAAAGAATATGTAATCAATCGTGATGGAATGATTTGTTGTTATTGTGATATGCCGCTTACATTAGATAAAATAACTCTTGAGCATATTGTTCCTGATAGTAAAAGAGGAACATTTAATTCAACTAATTTAACTGTAGCCTGCGGTCCATGTAATAATACTCGGGGAAATAAACCATTTTTTGATTATTGTAAAAAATTTAATTTTGGACCTGAAAAGATAGATAAATACAAAACTCTTTATTTTAATAACTTAAGAATTAAGGTTCTTAATATTGCTAAAGAAAATTGTATTAAACAAAATTTTGTTATACCGATTGATATTATAAATCAGGCTTGCAAGATTTTAAAAATTAAAAGCATGGACTTTTCTGTGTTTGAAAAGGAATATTCTTTTGAAATTAAGTTTAATGAAGTAAGTGATAGAAAAAAAATAAAATGGACATTTGAACAATTAATCAGAATCATTGAGATAGACTGCTGATATATTGTATATGAAATAGAACAGTGTTACAGTTCAAAATTTTAAAAAGTGTTGGCAATTAAATAACTTAAGACCACTTAATTTATTAAAAAAATCAAATAGGAGAGTAATATGAGTTTAAAACCTTTGCGCGACTTCGTAGTTATTAGTAAAGATGATGCCCCTAAGCAAACTGCGAGTGGGCTTTACATTTCACATGCTGCCGATGAGAAGGTAGTTACTGGAGAGGTATTAGATGTTGGATCTGGATTAATTGCCGGCGACGGTTCAGTAATTCCATTGGAAGTAAAGGTTGGCGACAAGGTTGCTTTTAATAAAAGCATGGCTGTCGAAGTGAAAAATGGAGCGAGCGTATATTTTCTTTTGAGAGAAGAGCACGTATTGTGCGTTGTTCGTCCAGATTAAAACAAATTTATAGAAAGCTTATGAAGCCGCTTCAGTAATATGATGCGGCTTTACTATTTATATGAAAAAAGAACATACTTATGTTGAGTGTCATGACTGTAAGTGGCAGATAGAACAAAATATTGTGCCAGACCGTGATTGGGACAAGTCACCTTGTAAACGATGCAATAACACTAGGCTCATTATTGATCCTCGTGAGCTACTTTGTAATATGTGTGGGGATTGTATGTGCCCAATTGGTACAATGAATGAGCAATGTCCACACGGCTTGTTTGAAGCAAAAGTAACTGGAGGTTATGACAGTTATCATCTATTTGATATGAGTAGATATACATTTAGCTTTTGTGAAAAATGCCTAAGGCAAATGTTTATGCAGTGCAAAATAAAGCCTAAAGTTCATGATATGAATATTGCAAGCGATTGGAATGCAATAGAAGGCGAAGAGCAGTCTTGGGATAAAGATCAAGAATATTATGAATATAGAGATTGGGAAAAAAATGGCGGGCACCATCAGGCATATCTTGATGGAAAATGCAACAACAAAAAAGATTGTCCAAACAAAGCATTATACACACTGCTTCATGATGATACTGAGTTTACTGAAAATGCTTTTTGTGAAGAGCACAAATGGAATAAGTACGGCAATAGCACTTTAACAAAATTTATTCCCAATGTATTGAAACCATTCCTATAAAATATATTAAATTGATATTATAAATAATATGCATATTCTGATACATAGTTATGAAAACATGTCATAACAAACATCATCAAGAAGACTCTTTATACTGTACATTTTGCAAAATAGTTGATTCTGTTTTACACATTTTTGATCTAGATAGTTGCTGCAACACAGATGATGCCCAAAATGGCGAATTAATGGTTACTGCAGAGGGCGAAATATTAATTCCACTTAAATCTAATCCAGCTCATATTAAAATTGAATTTAAAGATTGTCAACATAATGTTCCATGTAACTCAAATCATTTTGATGAGTTAGAGTGGGAAGTAATATCTCATGACGGTCATGACTGTAACGGCGGACATGATAAGCATGATAAGCATGATAAGCATGAGCATGAGCATGAGCATGATCATGAACCAAAATTCAGTTTACATATTAAGTGGAATGTTTCAGATGTAAGAGACGTTGTGTGGATGGTTTGTTATTAATATGACAAACATAGTTGTATATGGATGGTATGGACAAGAGAATTTGGGTGACGAGTTATTTAAAGAGTCATTTAAGTTTTTATTTCCAGATTACAATTTTACATATGTAACTTTTTTAACTAAAGATATTTTGGAAAAAAATGATGCAGTATTTTTCGGAGGCGGTTCATTTTTATACGACAGTGTAAAAATTAATAATGAAGACTTGCCGCTTTTAAAGTCCAAGAAGATTTTTTACATTGGTGTTGGGGTTGAAAAAGATATTCATCCAATGCATGTAGATTTGATGAAAAGTGCTAAATTTATTGCAGTACGTTCTGCAGATCAATTAGACGCAGTGAAACAAATTAATAATAATGCTAAATTTGTTCCAGACATAGTTTATAGCTTGCAATCTAAAGTAGTTTCAAGTAAAGCAAAAAATAAATCTATTCTTGTAATACCAAATATATCAGTTGTGCCAAGATGGAATGATCCACAATGGAGCCACTCTTCATGGAATCATTTTAAATCAGAGTTCGCTCAATTTTTAGATATTTTAGTAGAAGATGGATATAATATAAATTTCTTTTCTATGTGCAATAACCGCTCTCTGAATGATGATTCTGCAGCTTCAGAAATCATTAACATGATGAGTCATAGAAACAATACTTGTAAGATATATAACTCTCCGCAAGATCTTGCTTCTATAACGCAATTACTTTCTCAATATCAACTTATCATTACGCAAAGATTTCACGGCATCGTGCTATCTGAAATGGCTAGAGTGCCTTACTTAGCTATTCATCATCATGATAAGTTAAAATACTCAGTTCCACATGAAGGAAAGTATATTTCATATTACGGGACGTATAAGCAAGAGTTGTTTGATAAATTTAATGATGCTAACAATATTAAATATTGTTCTGCCATGCCAATAGATTCAAATATCTTTGAGGAGCTACAACAAGATGTTGTAGAACTTTTAAAAGATGGTTAATCATGGCTCGCTTCATTGGTGTCAAACACAATTTTATATCCATAGTTTCTGATAAGCAATTCTCTAATCCTGATCTTCAGATATTAGAACTCCCAAAAGAATTAGAAAATGTTTCAGCAGCTGATTTAATCACTGATTATAAATTTGTTAATGGTCAAATTAAAAAGAAACGCGGCATTAAGCCGGCTAATGAAATTAAATTGGCATTAGTAGGTAATTGGAAAATGAAATGTGGTATTGCCACTTATGCAGAAAATTTATGGACTGAAGTGTCTAAGCACATTCATGATATTAAATTATTTATAGAAGAACAAGATTCATACACAGAAAGTATTTATAAGATTGGTGACCGCATTTTAAATGAAGATCAGGTTGCTATTTGCTGGAAGCGCGGAAACTCCACTCAAGCGCTTGTAGAACAATTAAAATCATATGATCCAGACATCATATGGATTCAACATGAATTTGGTTTATGGCCAAATGCAAGTAACTGGTTGTCATTAATGTCTCAACTTTCCGATTATCGTGTTATTGTAACTGAGCATTCAGTATTTCATCATAAAGATAAAACTATTTGTGAAGCCGCAATGCAAGAAATAGTTACTCACCTTGATGGTGGACGTGATGTTCTTAAACTTGAAAAAGAAGTTCCTGGTAATGTTTACGTTATTCCTCATGGATGCTTCTTACTAAACAATGAAAAATATTGGAATATCTATAAATCAAATAAAACGTTTATTCAATTTGGATTTGGTTTTAGATATAAAGGCTGGCAAAATTCTATTGAAGCAGTTGCGGTATTAAAGAAAAAATATCCAGATGTATTCTTTACCGCATTATTTTCAGAGTCTGCTTACTCTAAAGTAGAGCACCAAATTTACTATAATGAATTAATTTTGTTAATTGATAAGTTAGATATTAAAGAAAATGTTGCAATTATAAGAGGATACCAATCTGATATTACTTTAAATTCTTATTTAAGAACTAATAAAGTTACGGTATTCCCTTATGTATCTAATTCTGATCATGAAGTTTTTGGAGTCTCGGGTGCCGCCAGATTGGCAATGTCGGCTGGATTACCAGTCATTACGTCTTCAGTTAATCATTTTTCAGATATTCCAAGTATAAAGGCAGATTCTCCTGAAGAAATAGCAGCCGCATTAGAAAAGTTATTTTTAGATAAAGAATTTAGAGAAAACCAAATATCTAAACAAATAGAATATATAAATGAGCATACTTGGAGTAAAATGGCTCTAAAATATATTTCTTTATTTGAAAACGGCTAATGTCTCTTTTTAGACGTTCCATCTAAAATATTTTGTTTAGCAGATAATGGTCGTAAATTTTCTAAAGTCCAGCACTTTTTAAATTCTTGATCTTGCATTGAGGTATATTTAAAAGTAGAGTGCGGTATTATATGATCAATATTCCACATCCATGTAGAAGGATCATTATCATTCCAAGTTTTTGAGTCATATTTTCCCCAATTTTTCCAAGCCATCCACGGCTCGAATTGTTTTTCTATGTGCTGTTTAAGTTCTTCGGCAGTATATGGTAGATAATCTATGATAGATTTTTTATTTTTACTATGACCATGTGTTTTTAGAAATCCGTTAATTGAGCGTGACACACATTCGCGTAATTTAAAATTTGGATCTGATTGCCGTCTATTTTTACGATATTGTTTTAAATATATGTTGAGTTTGATGGCATTATTTTTACGATATTGTTTATCGTACTCACTCTTTTCTTCTTTACGGTTGCTCTGATATTTTTTAACAGAAGCTAATCTTTCTGCTTTATTTTTTTGATATAATTCCCTTTGTCTTTGACATATTTTTTCTTTATGCTCTTTTGCCCATTGTTTTTTATATTGAGAAATTTCTTCTTTATTATCATTCTGATATTTTGATGCCCTATCAATCCAGCATGTCTTGCATTCTGTTCGATATTTTCCGGTATCTTTTCTAAAATAAAATTGAGATATATCTATTTCTGCGCACGTTTTACATATTGGTTGCATTCATCCTCATTATCCATATATCTTCAAATGCCAACGACAAGTCATATTATTTTAAATTGCCGTGGCATTGACATCTAATCTATAAAATTTACCTTGATGCGAGGCTGGGAAGTTCAACAATTAATTTCTAATATAAAAATGTATAATTTATGGCGCAAATTTGCGCAAGATAATAATTATAATATTATTTTAATCCTTCAAGATTTAGAGGATAGACAATTGTTTCCAGTATATTTTTATAATGAAAGAGAACTTGTTTTATATCAAAGTAATATTATTTCAGAAACAAGAGTTAAATTTATTGATGTTATCAATATAACATTATGAAAATTTTGGTTAATGATAATTAATGATTGGAGAAAGAAATGTCAAAAAAGAATATACATATAGTTTATAGGTCAGAAACGGCAGATTGGGCAGTAAAAAAAGAAGGAAACAAAAGAGCTTCTAAAGTTGCCGCAACTAAACAAGCAGCCGAAGATTTAGGAAAAGCTCTTGCTAAAAAAGATAAGGTAGAGTTAGTTATTCATAATGAAGATGGTCAAATTTCTGACAAAGATAGTTTTGGTAATGATCCTATATCTGTAAAAGATACTGTTTTATAAAATGATTCAAATTATAAATCAACAATTTAAAATATTAGACGGCATGAATGTTATTGATACAACATCTAGATCTATGAATTGGTCAAAAGGATTAAGTCCATTTTATTGTGGACCAGTTGATTTATATGGCGGCTACAGGGCTTATAACGTCGAAAATGGTTGGCAGTATACAAAATGCTATTACAATCACGTTGACGCTAATGATAATCCAACAGCGGCATATTTTCAATGGGCAGAAGCCGGATGGCATTCTATAAAAGCAAATAGATATCCTGCCGGCAAAGGCTCTAAACCATTATATTCATTTTGGGATGGAGATAAGCTTTCATATCTTGAAGCGCGTCAAAAGATTTATATTCCATTATATTCAGAAGCGGTTAAAAAGACTTATGCATTTAAAAAGCTACAAGAGACATATAAAGAGGCAAAGTATACCGCTGAAGAATGTTTGTATTTTAAAGATTTTGATGCTCACAATTTGCCAGATAATGGCGACTATACTTACTCTAAACTTTGGAATAATCCAGATATTAAAGTGGGGCATGCCTATGTTCTTGCAATGTTATTAGAGGGAATATTATGACACCTAAATTATATCTTGCTACTAAACCATTACAGTAATGTTTTTATTAAAGACCCGAATATGAAGAATATAAAAGGCTAAATTTGAAAATGAAGATGATACCATGTCCGGATCACAATCCAAACTTAGATGAGCCTTGCGGCGTATGTTTGGGAACTTCTATTATGAGATTAGAGAAGTTAATTTGTGGCGGCAAATCTTTTGAAATTTACGTCCCATCAAATTTGACGCAGCTTGAAGCGCAGCTTGAATACGATCGCAGCATTGATGTGTTGGTGAATAATTTTAAACTAAGTAATTAATGAGAATTATAGTTAGATAGCGGTTGAGGAAATCAAAGATGAATAAAGATGAAGAAGTAGATTTTATAATGAAAATTATTGATCATCCCAGCCGGATTTGATCTTGATTTGTTTGCGCTATTAGCTATTCGATCTCACTCTGTTGACTATATAAAGATGCTTCTTTATTTTTACAAAGAAAATACGAAAAATATCTACAATTAAAAGAATTGAATTATGAGAAAAAACCTAAGAAAGTAACGTTAAAGATTGAGTTTGCCAATCAAGTTGCATTAGAACATTTTGCATCTTGGTTATGTGGCTCTGGCGAACAACAATATTGGCAATGGATGGAGTGTCGGGAAGAAGACGAAGCTGGCGATATTACTGCTACCGGTTTTGGTTATCATGGAGAAGAAGACGAAACATATGCCGAAGATGAAACTGAGCGTTATGGAGAATTCATGTGTGATAATACTATTAGAACGACATGCGGACGTTTAGATAAAAGATAATCTGCGCCCACTCTGGATTAAAAAGTTAGCGAGTTTTAATAATGACAAATAAAAAATTTTCAAAGTTCCCGCCAAAGAAGCCCGATAAATCTCATGTTATTAAAGCCGCCCCCAAATTAGTTTGGTCTTCTTATCAAAAAGATTTTTTTAAAGACATTGCTAGTGGTGATGGACATACTATTGTTGAGGCTTATGCTGGTGCCTCTAAAACCACTTCTATTATCGAAAGCTTAAAGTATTTACCAAGGGGAAAGAAAGCCTTAGTATTAGCTTTCAATAAAATAATTCAAGAAGAATTACGATCTCGCGCCCCATCTTATGTTGAAACCCTTACATTTCATTCGCTTGGATTTAGGGCTATTAAACAAAGATTTGGCTCTGTTGAATTAGATGACAACAAAGTTTTTGATATAGTAAAATCTCAATTAGATAAAGATACGGAGTTTGATTTAATTATTAATATATGTGATACTGTTGCGTTTTGCAAATATGGACTAATAGATACGGCGAACGGCATTGATCAAATAATTGATAATTTTGGCGTTGATACTTGTGAAATGAATAGGGAACTTTTTATTAAAATAGTTATTAAAACTCTTGGTTTAGATAAAGCTATGACATCTAAAATAGATTTTAATGATATGTGCTGGTTTCCTTTTGTTCATAATTTATCATTGGGACAATATGATTATGTTTATGTTGATGAGAGACAAGATCTTAATAAGTCTCAATTAATTATGGCAAAAAAATCTTGTAAAATAGTTGGTGGCAGAATTATTGCAGTAGGCGATGAAAATCAAGCATTATATTCATGGCGCTTGGCAGACACTTCTATTATTGAAGATTTAAAAAAACAAGATAAATCTAAAACTTTACCTCTTCCAATTTCTTATAGGTGCCCGAAGAAAATTATTGATCTTGCAAAAAAATGGGTTCCAGATATTACTTGTCCAGATACTGCTATTGATGGTGAGATTAACGATCTTTCATTGAACGATTTGTATAATAAAGCTAAGCCCGGTTGTTTTATTTTGAGTAGAACCAATGCCCCAATGATCAAGATTTGTATGAACTTTATCCGCAGGGGTATTAAAGCTAATATTAGAGGTCGTGATGTTGGAAAACAATTAGCATATGTAATTAAAAAATCAAAAAAGAAACAAATACCAGCATTTCTAAAATGGCTAGATTCTTGGAAAGATGAAGAAGTTGCTAAGTTAAAAGCCAAAAATATTAATACTGAAAATATTTTAGATAGACATGAATGTTTAGTTAATTTATGTGAAGAGTGCTCATCATTAGATGAAGTTGTTAAAAAAATTAATGATCTATTTAATGATACAGATGAAGCTAATATAATTATTTTAAGCACTGTTCATAAGGCAAAAGGTCTTGAAAGAGATGATATCTTTATTTTAAGATGGACATATAGGCTATGGCTAGATGATGGCGTTAATCTTCTTGACAGACCAAATGAAGAGATGAATATTGCATATGTTGCAGCAACACGATCCAAGAATAGGTTATTTATAGTTCATAAGTTTGCACAAACAGATATGCAATAATTATATAAAATCATTGCAATGCGATATCATTTTGATTTAATGGAAAGAATAGCAAAAATATGGTATTTTTCTTGATGCAGTAATTTTATAAAATTGGCGGGGTTTGACTTGCCTATTTTAATGATTATTTTGCCGGTATGGAAGACCACAATTCACCGGAAGCAGTTGCGAAGCGAGCTTCACAAGAAGACCCGATTGTAATGTATTTGATTGTCCGAGAGTCATTGGGAATGTCTATTGGAAAAGCCTGTGCGCAATGCGCTCATGCCTCTCAAATGCTATTGCTTAAATATATTGAAATGAAAAGAGAGGCTTTATTTCAATATAAAATAATACATTCTGATATTACCTATGCTTGTCCAGATGGAGTTCATCCAGATTTAGATTTAGAGAAATTTAATTGGCAAATATTAGCTGATAAAACTTCTCTTTTCCAAGAGTGGCTTGACACTTCTTTTAGAAAAATAGTTTTACGGGCAGATGATAAAGAATGGACGAAGTTAAAAGAACTACCAGATCACGTTTTGGTGGTTGATGCTGGTCTAACTCAAATTCCGGCACAAAGTGAAACCGTTATAGGGTTTTATCCAATTCATAAATCACAGGCACCAAAGATCATTAAAAAGCTTCAATTACTATAAGTTTTCATATAAATTAAAACTTGTTCTACTTCTTTAATTGTAGAGTTATTTTTTATAGTATTTGCTTTGTGAGAGATTATCATTATATTTCCTTTAACATATCCTAATTCTGGAATTATGCGATCTAAACTTGGACTATTATATTGCGCCTTACCAATACCCCTTTCCAGCTTTATATTTAACACTGGACAATATTCTGGGACGACAATATCATCTATTGTAATATTCATTGGTATTTTTTTCTTTTTTGCACGAGCCGTGGCAGAATTAAATATTTGTTGTTCTAATGGTCTTGGACCTTCTGGTTTATATGTTTTTCTTTTATTATAACAATCTTCGCAACAGCTATAATCATTAAATAATTTTTTACCACACGAACAAAGTCCCTTTTTATTATTGTCCCAATAATTAAAAGCATTTCTACATTTTGGAGAACAAAATCCGCTTATTATATTTTTAATAAAGTTATTTTTGCAAAATTTACATTGATTTTCAATTTTTGTTTTTGTATAGTGATCGCTATCATAACATTTTGTAGAACAATAATTAGATAATTTTAATGAAGGTTTGTTGCAAACTAAACAAATTTGGCTTGTTTTCCGTTTATATTTAGATTTTTGACGACATTTTTCAGAGCAAAAATCAGATCGTTTTCGTATATTAATATTTTTACAAAATGAGCACATTTTATTTATCATATAATGATGTCGGTATATGCCCATTTACAGAAATAAATCGTAAAAGGAATTAGCCGCTCATTTTCTTTACATCTGATTTAGTTTTAATTTTATGACATGCTTTGCATAAAACTCTTAATCCTGATGTATCGCAAAATAGCCTTTCAATATAAAGGTCAAAAGTAGTAAATCTTCCGATTGCTATAATATGATCAACATGTATATCTTTGCGTCTAGTATGAACGCTACACTCTGCGCACTTATATAATCCATAAGATATTTTAGCGGCATTTAGCGCACCAACTCGTTGTTGGCTTCGCCCCCAAGTTCGTCGTAATGCCGCTTTTATATAGGCGATTGTAGTTTTTCTCATACTAATACATATATCAATTAAGGACTAATATGATTACAATTCTTGGTTTAGTTATCTATCTTGCAACTGCAATGTCGGATTGGGTCCCCATGTCAAATCATAGCCATTACGAAAAGCTAGAAGTGACTCAGGCTCGTTATAGCGAAATTGCGACAACAATATCCGTGGCAATTTTAGATGAAAATCAAGCACCAATTTTTGATGATGAAGACAATTTAACTAATCGGGTTAAAACTGGTCTTTTATTGGCATCAATTGCTGCTTATGAAAGTTCTTTTAAGAAAGATGTAGATTCTTGTGCCGAAGGCGGGGATCATGGGCTAGCTTGGGGCATTTGGCAAACTCATGCCAATAAAGCTAAAGTATGTGCAGATAGAGCCGTTGCCGTACACGTAGCTTTGAGGATGATTGAAACTTCATTTAACAATTGTAAAAATCGCAATATAAATGATAGGCTATCTATTTATACTGATGGCATTTGTCATACTAATTGGAAACGTTCTAGAAGTAGAGTAGAGCGAGCATTGTCTTGGCATAAGAAGCATAGATCAGAATTATTGGTAAATAATGAAACATCAGAATAATATACCACCAAGTATTACGGATAAAATTGGAAGAACATTATATAATATCCCAAATCATCCAATTCAAATTATTAAAGATAAGATATTCGCATATTTTTCTTATTTAACTAAGATTGAAATTGAGAACCCATATGTTCCAATCGAATATAACTTTGATAAGTTGAGAGTTCCGCTTGAGCACCAATCAAGAAAGGACTCCGATACGTTCTATAAAGATGATGTAGAAGTGCTGCGAACGCATATGACATGCTATCTGTATCCATTAGGTAGGTCTGAGACTGGTAGAAGTCAGTTAAAGTATATTATTTGTGGCGACGTTTATCGTAAAGGCACAATTGATGCAACTCACTTTCCAGTATTCCATCAAACGGACGCCTTCTGTATCGTAGAAGATGGAATAGATGTTAAGAACGATTTAAGAGATAAGCTAACTGGATTGATTAAAAAT
>Ga0315284_10004706_pt1 | contig 19382 bp, 16 predicted proteins | sample YL17G09_16_MG_FD_203696 | JGI IMG/M metagenome (GOLD analysis project Ga0315284, IMG submission 203696) | Sediment microbial communities from Yellowstone Lake, YNP, Wyoming, USA - YL17G09_16 | ecosystem: Environmental > Aquatic > Freshwater > Lake > Sediment | place: USA: Wyoming | collected... | reverse complement strand
ATGCCTTCTTGCAGGGGAAAGAAAGTACCGATGATTTCAAGCCGCAGAATGTGGGGTTTGGGCTAAGTTATGCATTGCCGGTTGTTACGGCTCTACTCCATGCAAAGGCCGGCGACCTGCTTCTCCTGGAAAATCCTGAATCGCATCTGCACCCCGCGGGCCAAGCCCTCATGGGTCGTCTCTGCGCTCTTGCATCACAGTGCGGTATCCAATTGATCGTCGAATCGCATTCGGATCACTTTCTCAACGGTATTCGCGTGGCGGTTAAGAGAAGATTGATCAACCAGGACCTTGTGCGTATCTTCTTCCTCGACCGCAATCGAGAGAACGCCTCTCACGCGTCCGACGTTCATACCCCCACGATTGACGAAGCTGGGCGCATTGACGAATGGCCTGCCGGCTTCTTCGACGAATGGGATAAGCAACTGGAGAATTTGCTGTGAGCGAGCTTATCTTCAACCATCATTGTCTACCCTATGAGCCGGGGGCATCCGTCGGCGATGCAGTAGTGGAGTTCCTGAAGATCTGTCTCAAGGCCCAACGCCTTGGCTTTCCTGTTATTCGAATGGACACTGGTGTTGATGAAACCTGGTTTCGCATAGAACTTGCGCCGGGATATTTCTGGCAAGACTGGTACAATGAAACCGGAAGGCACGGGAGGTTAAAGGAGCAAGTCAGAGCTTTCCGGAGTATTGCTACCAGAAAGCCGCTCTTCCCATCCGACCTTGGTGGTTCTGACGTCGAGTTGTTCGATGTTCGTGAACCGGAGTCCGGCCAACGTTTGTCCGCGTTACGGGCAGCGGCTTGGTACGATTGGCCACTGGTGAGTTTTCCTACGCGCGGCCCATGGAACCAATCGCCGGTCCCCGTGATCATCGAAACCCTTGGGGGCAACAGTATTCAGCAACAGCCCGCGAACCTCCTGAACTTCCATTCTCTCGTGTTTCTTGACTTAATCGAAAATCAGCTTCTGCACCGGCGTAATGCGACGATCAAAACAGGCCGCGCTCTTTGGGACCGGAGACTCGCGAACTACCCTGATCTTGAATTCTGCGGAAAATCCCCCAGCCAGCTCCAGAATTGGACTGCCCTGATATCCATTCTGAGTCAAGTGCAGGAATCTCTTGACATACTTCAGAAGTTCGCTGAGGAGTGGAGAATCGGCAGAATTGACGGGTATTCTCACGCCGCACTTGCGTCATTGGGACTTACTCAAGAAGTGAGCGGCGAATCTTCTTCTGTATTGGGCCACACCTGCCGCTGTAGCGTGCGGTGACAAGATCGGCTGGAATCGGCCACGGTCCGAGGAATTGCGCAACAAGATTGCGTAATTCTGATTCCTTGTTGCGTCGCAGGAGGAAACCATGACACAATCCCCCCGCACCACCGTCCTCGACGCCCTGATCTCCGCCCTCCGCGCGGCCGCCTCGCACACGCCCGGAGCCGAGGTCCCTCCCTGCGCGGTGCTCTGGACCGACCCGGGCAGAGCGTGGATTTCCGCGATACCACTCATCAAGCAGCGCATGCCGGAGGTATTCGTCTTCGGCGAGTATGCGCCGGAAGAGCGCACAGGGCCGGCGGTATGGCTGCGATGCGTGGTTGCGCGTTGCGTCAAGGAATCTCCGGGCAGCGATGTGACACCCGTCCTCTATCTCCCCGGGGTAAGCAGACAGCAACTGCGCGAGGTGGAGGAGTGCCCGGACGAGTTGGCTTCGCTGGTTGAGCTGCAGTTTCGTGGCAGCGTGTGGACGCATTCAAACGGTCGCGACTGGACACCAACGTCGTTTCTCAGTTCCGACCGGGGAGGATTGGGCCTTGCGATTGCACCCGACGGTGACACCCGGGAAGCTCTGGATCGCGCGCTCATCCGGCTGCTTGACGAGGATATTGAGGAACTCAAAGGGCAGATCATTGACGCCGACTATCTCAACCGTCTTCTCACGCCCGATCTGCCGAGTCGCATCATCCGCTGGATGAATGATCCGGCCACTGACCGTGCGCGCCAACCCGAGGCGGAGTGGAAGGCATTCAGGCAGCGCTGCACGGCGGACTTCGGCTTTGACCCGCAGAGCGATGGCGTCCTTTGCGCAGGGGAACTGCTTGCAGCACGGCAGGATGGATGGGTCGCTGTGTGGGAGCGGTTCACGCACAATCCTTCACGATACGGCGGAATCGCTGGTCTTCTGGATCGCATCACACCTGCGGATGCGTTCAAGCAGGATGCTTCTGTATATCCTATTGTTAACGAAAGTCTGGAGGGAACACTCGCGGCGGAACTGCGGGCGCTTGCGTCGCTGCCTCTTGACAAGGCTGTGGCCAAGGTCATCGAACTTGAGACCCTGCACGCGGTCCGGCGTTCGTATGTGTGGAGGGAACTGGGCTCTTCCCCATTCGCGTGCGCGCTGGAACACCTTGCGGCACTTGCACGCGCGGTTTCGACGCCTTTGGGTGGCTCATCCGCAACGGACTTGGCAGAGAGATATTGCGGGGAGGGATGGCGCGTGGACGCCGCCGCCATGCACGCATTAGCATGCTGCCGCGACGCGGAACATGCTGAGCCAATCCGCAAGGCGGTGCGCGCGCTTTATGCGCAGTGGCTGGACCAGGCTGCGCGGACCATGCAGCGCCTTGTCAAGAACGATCCTGTATCCAGCCGTCCACCGCTGACCGGCGTGGAGGTTGTGCCGGGTCGCGCAATTCTCTTCGCCGATGGTCTGCGCATGGATCTGGCACGAAGAATCGAGAACGCATTCATTTCGGACGAAGGAGCTCGTGTCGCGCTTTCATGGGAGTGGTCGCCGGCACCCACGGTGACTGCGACAGCCAAGCCCTTGCGCGCGCCCGTTGCGCATCTGCTGAAAGGGGATCCTCAGACGGACACCTTCGCCGCCACAATTGCGGAATCCGGACAGAGCCTGACTCCCGAGCGATTCCGCAAGCTTCTTCAGGGCATCAACGTGCAGTGGCTCGCTGAGCTGGAAACTGGCGATCCATCCGGCTGCGCGTGGACCGAGGTGGGCTCCATCGACAAACGTGGCCACGAACAAGACGGGAAGTTGGCGCAAGTGGCGGAGGATACCGTCGAGGAGATCTCCTCCCGCATCCGCAGTATGCTCAAGGCCGGGTGGCGAGAGATCATTGTCGTAACTGACCATGGCTGGTTGTTTATGCCGGGGGGACTTGACAAAGTGGATCTGCCGCGTTTCTTGACCGAAACTCGCTGGGGCCGTTGCGCAGCGATGAAGGATGGCGTTGCCACTGAAATGCCGACAGCTCCATGGTATTGGAACCCGGTGGTGTGCGTCGCCTCGCCGTCGGGGGCCGGGGCGTTTCGCGCAGGCCTGGAGTACGCACACGGCGGCATCTCTCCCCAGGAGATGGTTACGCCGCGAATGACGGTAACGAGGACGATTTCAACTGTATCGGCGCGAATCACAACAGCGAAGTGGATCGGTTTGCGGTGCCGTGTGACAGTGGAGGGGTCCGGCGAAGGGTGCAGCGTTGACGTGCGAAGAAGAGCCACGGACGGGCAATCCTCCTGCGTGGAGGGTGGTGCTGCCCGAGGGGTATCTTCCGACGGCACAGCATCGCTTCCCGTGCCGGACGACACGTTGCAGGGGACCGCCGCGATTGTCGTCATTCTGTCGGGTGACGGGAAGATCGTGCATCAGATGTCAACCATAATAGGAGTGAACGCATGAGCTTCGAACTCGATGCCGTTGATAAGATCGCAACCAAGGCCTTCGAGGGAGTCGTGGTCCGCAAAGACCTCGTCCGTCGTTTCAAAGGCCAATACCCCGTACCGACCTACGTGGCCGAGTTTCTTCTGGGCCGATACTGCGCAACGGTTGAGGACAAAGAAATCCACGAGGGACTGCGGATCGTGGAACGGCAGCTCGGCGAAAAGACCGTACGCGCGGGAGAACAGGAGTTATTCAAGTCTCGTGCGCGCGAGTTAGGGCAGGTGAAGATCATCGACATCATCACCGCGCGCCTTGATGCCAAGACCGACTCCTACATTGCCCAACTTCCCAGCCTGCAACTCAACAACGCCCGGATCAGTCCCGATCTGGTCAAAGCGAACGACCGCATGCTCACTGGCGGCTTCTACGCTGAGATTGAGCTGACCTACGACGCGACGATTGCGCAGGAAGCTGCCGGCAGACCTTTCGGCGTGGCGTCACTTCGGGAGATCCAGATCTCAAAACGCGACGTGCTGCCCATTCTCTATCGCGGGAGGGAACTCTTCGGGCTGGAAGAATGGAAGCGATTCCTTGTGCGCAGCATCGGCATGGAGCCCGAGGCACTGTCCGAACGTGCCAGGGATATCATCATTCTGCGAATGGTCCCTTTCGTTGAGCGCAACTACAACATGGTGGAGTTGGGTCCGCGTGGGACGGGCAAGAGCCACCTCTTCCAGCAAGTATCACCCTACGCGCACCTCATCTCCGGCGGCAAAGCGACTGTCGCGCGTATGTTCGTGAATAATGCCAACGGTCAGCGCGGCCTTGTGTGTCAATATGATGTTGTTTGCTTCGACGAGATCTCGGGCGTCTCCTTCGACCAGAAGGATGGCGTGAACATAATGAAGGGCTACATGGAATCCGGCGAATTCAGTCGCGGCAAGGAAAGCATCCGCGCCGAAGGCGGTATCGTGATGGTAGGCAACTTCGAAGTTGACGTGCAGCATCAGCAGCGTATCGGCCATCTCTTCGGTCCCCTTCCACCTGAAATGCGTGATGATACCGCCTTCATGGACCGTCTTCACAGTTATGTCCCGGGTTGGGATGTCCCTAAGATCGATCGGACGTTGCTTACCGATCACTTCGGTTTGGTGAGTGATTTCCTCTCCGAGTGCTGGAACCAGCTCCGCAAGCAACCGCGCGCCGCGCAGATTCAGGGCCGCATGCAATTCGGTGGAGCGCTCAGCGGCCGCGACACCGCTGCGGTGACACGTACTGTCAGTGCGCTGCTCAAATTGCTCTACCCCAACCCTGAGACCGCGATTCCGGATGAGCCCCTGGAATGGGCGGTACGACTTGCTCTGGAATGTCGACGGCGTGTGAAGGAGCAACAGAAGCGGATCGGGTCGGCGGAGTTCCGCAACACGCACTTCAGCTATCAGATGGGTGTTGACGGAGTGGAGAAGTTTGTCGCGACCCCCGAATTGTGCAGCGAAGACAGCATCGGAGCAGACCCGCTGCCTCCAGGTCAGGTGTGGGTCATCTCACCGGGAGGAACCGACGACAATGCGGGGCTCTACCGAATCGACGTGACAGCTGGACCGGGTTCGGGCGTGCGGATTCTCAACCAACCGGCCCCGCCGTCGTTCAGGGAAAGCGTCAAGTGCGCGGAGCAGAACTTGTATTCACGTGCTAAGCAACTGGTGGGAGACCGCGATCCCCGCGAACACGAATTCTCCGTGCAGCTCCGAGCGTTCGATGCAGCGCGCAGCGGTCAACACGTCGGTGTTGGTGTTCTCCTGGCCCTTGCTTCGGCTATGCTTCAGAAGAGCCTCAAGGGCGGGCTTGCGATTGTGGGCGGTTTGAACCTGGGCGGCTCAACCGAGCCGGTGCATAATGCCGTCAATGTGGTTGAGATTGCGATCGCAAAAGGCGCGGCATACCTGCTGATGCCCGTGGGTACGCGCAAGCAGCTCAACGATCTGCCGGATGACTTGGCGACGAAGATAACGACGCTTTACTATGGCGATGTGCCCGACGCGCTGTTGAAGGCTTTGGGGGAGTAGAGGAAATTCGCGGCACTGGTCGTGTGAGCGTGCACCACACTGCGTTCGGCAGGAGGTCACTTTAAGGCAGGAACACAGGTTGGTTGCTGAGATCCATCGGTATCTCGCTCCCTTCGTCAGCATCGATCATTTGATCTTCATCAGTCTCGACTACCCGCGTGCGATACCTGAGTTTTCTTTGTTGGGCGATTGACAAAACAGGGAATATTGCTGACGAGATCGATCGATGGGAAGTCGCCCTGAGCGTCGGGGAGGATCTGCGTCACATGGAAGATGGCCATGCCTGCACATACCTCGGGCGTAGACTTCTGGGAACTCGACAGTTGCTCGCCGGCGATTTGCTTCCTCGAAATCCTTCATGTGCCATTCGTTGAGGCGACCGCCAGGGGGGGCCGATCCGAGCTTGCATCATTTGCCCGCCAACGGCCAGCATTTGGACCCGAGCTTGCATCAATCGACCGGCAACACGGGCCATGTCGACGCATCGATGGGTAGGACGACTCACCCCGCCCCGATAGACCCTCCGACGCCGGAGATTCTGAGAGATCTCAAGATTCAGGTCTCGGGCCTGTCGCTGGGGCCGGGGATCTTCGGTTCTGTTGCAGGCTGGGGATACTGCCGAGGATGGCAAGAACTACCGGACGAGATTCTACCCCCTCCGAACCCCAGACCACACACTATTTTCGAAGCATCCCGACACTCAACCGCACAAGGGAGGCGCCCCATGACCGAGGAACTCTCCGATTTCCCGAAACTCCACTGTCCGTTCATCCGTCAGACCTTTCCCATCAGTAAGGATGACTTCAAGAAGCACGGCAACCGCCTGGGCCTGCGTTCGCCCGAAGTGTACCTGGTGGTCGATCGGGTGAATCCCGGCTACGAGTGGGTCTTTGACGACCCCGACACGTTTGCCGTGGAGAAACTCAACGGCACCAATGTCAAGCTCAAGACCGAAAAGGGGCGCCTTGTTGCGTTGCAGAACCGCAAGAATGTGATCGACCCGCTGCAGATCTTCCACGGCAAGACATTCCTGGTTGAGGGCGTACTTATGTCCGCTGCCAAAGGGTATGTGAAGGAAGATGGTGAGCAGGCTGGCGAGCTTCTGGGCCCCAAGGTGCAGAGCAATCCGTACAAGCTCGACATGCACGAGTGGTACCCGTTCGACAAGGCAATCGGCCACCTGAAGTACAAGTCGTTTGAGCAGCACGCGCGAACGTTTGACAACTGGAGCGGGTGGTTCAAGGACTTCCTGTTCTCGCTCTACTTCAACAAGAAGGCCGGCAAGTTCGGGGATACTGCGCCGCGCGAAAAGGTCTTTGCCGAAGGGGTCATCTTCTACAATATGCGGCGCAAGGCCGAGAGTCAGTTGTGGATGGCAAAGCTGCGACGCGACATGTTCGACTGGTACTACGAGGGCATCGCCATCCAGGGCTACGACAAGTTGGGGCGCGACGAGTCGGAGGACCAGGAGAAGTTCGAGTAGCAGCCTGGGGGTGTGCGGGCGCTGGGTCCGGGCGGCGACCTGCGGTAGCGGGGGGCGCCCTTGTCGTGGGTATGCGTGACATTGGGCCTCTTCCTTCCGTGGGACGATGTTTCCGGGATTCCCAGGTCCTGCCCTCGACCGAGTGCGCGCAACATTTCCCTCGCCAAGTGCATTCACCGGTGATATAATAGAAACTCGTTGCGGCAAACTCCGAGAGCACGCGAGCCCATCGCACGGCCCGCAGGTGCACGACATCACCCCTATTCAGGAGACGCGGCATGTACATCCGGTGCTGGGGTTCGCGCGGATCTCTGCCAGTGAGTGGCGCGGCATTCGATAAGTATGGCGGAGACACCACGTGCATGGAAGTGCGCTCCAAACGTGGAGACATTGTTATCATCGATGCCGGATCGGGTATCCGCGTCCTCGGCAACAAGCTGGCCAAGGAGAAGGTCAAGAAGTTCGACATTCTCTTCACTCACGCGCACTGGGATCACATCCTCGGCCTTCCGTTTTTCCATCTTGCATACCAGAAGGGCGTTACCATAACCATTCGGGGTTGCCCGTTCAATATGGCCTCGTATCGCGAGATTCTGCGCGGCCTGATGGCGCCACCCTACTTCCCGGTGGGCATGGAAGCGTTTCGCGCAAGGATGAAGTTCGTCAATATCAACCAGCGAGCTTTCCACATCGGCAGTCTTCGCATCCGCCCGATCTACATCAGCCACCCCAATGGCGGCCTGGGCTACCGCTTCGAAGAAGACGGCAGATCATTTGTCTTTCTCACCGACAACGAACTTGACTACGTGCACGATATGGGTCTTGGGTTTCAAGACTACGTTGACTACTGCAAAGATGCCGATCTGCTCATTCACGATGCCGAGTACACCAGCGGCGACTACAAGTACTACCAGCAGTTCGGGCATTCCCAGTTTGAGGATGCTGTCAACCTGGCCATCAAGGCCAAGGTCAAGCGCCTGGGGCTCTTCCATCTCAACCGCGAGCGCACCGACGACAAAGTCGACCGCATGGTGGTCGGCACGCGGAGTATTATTGCCAAGGCCAAGGCCCGGCTCGATTGTTTTGCCGTGGGCAATGACTTCGAAGTGAAGTTGTGATTGCCCGCACTTCGAGACGGGCTGCGTCATGCGATTCCGGGTAGCCCGCCTCGACACTTCTGCTGCGCCTGGTGCATCGCTGCGCTCGGTGCGGCGCTTCGGGTCGTGTCACCCCCCTTGATGCAGCAGAGCAATGCGGTATCTCGGAGTGGGGGGACACACGCGCTTTTCGGCGCCTCGTGGCACGCCCCATCCCGCACACGTATCCCCGGGTCAACTCGCAGCAAGAACCCGCGATACCCACGCCGGCCCGCAAGGGCCGACCATTCCATCTCCTCATGATACCGACGCAACAAGCATATCAACAATAACATACGTCGCTCGAGCATCTCGTCATCGAAGCGCGCAAATATTCGTGAAAACTCCCGACATATTCCTTATATTGAGACAACAGCAGGCACCCTCCGCTCGTATACCGGGCGAGGGAGCTTCTACTGCGAGGATTGCCATGGAAACCAAATCATCATTGCTTCCCGAACGCGAGTCGCTCCAGCTCTATCTCAAAGAGGTGGGGCGGAGCAGTCCGGTATCCCACCAGCAGGAGATAGCACTGGCGGCTCGCATCCGCGACGGCGACGCCAAGGCACTTGAGGAGATGGTTCTGGCCAACCTTCGCTTCGTGGTAAGTGTTGCGCGCGGGTATCAACACCAGGGCGTGCCCCTCAGCGACCTGATCAACGAAGGCAATTTGGGGCTGATTCGTGCTGCCAAGCGGTTTGACGGCGGCAAGAACTTCAAATTTATTTCCTATGCCGTCTGGTGGGTCCGCCAGGCCATTCTGCAGGCACTGGCCGAGCAGTCGCGCATCGTGACGCTTCCGCTCAATCGCGTGGGCACTATTTACAAGATCGGAAAGGCCTTCAAGCGGCTCGAACAGCGATACGGTCGCGGCCCTGAGCCCGACGAGATTGCTCGCGAGACCCATCTCAAAGAGAAGGATGTGCGCGACAGCATGAGCATTGGCGATCGCCATGTGTCGCTGGATGCGCCAACCGATATCGAGGAGAACTCTCGACTGCTTGACACGCTCTCCGACGATCGGATCCCGGCCACCGATGCGGCAGTGCAGGAAATGTCGCTGCAGCAGGAGCTGGAGCGGTGCATGTCGGAGCTGCAGCAGCGGGAGCGCGAAGTCATCTCTCTTTACTTCGGGCTGGGCGAAGAGGCGCCGCATACGCTTGAGGAGATCGGCGATCGGTTCCAGCTCACTCGGGAGCGGGCGCGGCAGATCAAGGAGCGGGCGCTACGACGACTGCGGCTTTCGGCGTCGGGTCAGAGTGCCTCGGATGCGGCTGCACGGGCGCCCCGGCCCACTCCGAGCAGGCAGCATCGCCGACGAGCTACCAGCCGATGACCCGCGTTCGCCCTCCCGCAATGGCCGGGCGTTGCCGCTGTCCCACGTTCGCCAGATGATTGAGTCACTGCCCGCTGCCCTCGGGCAGAGGTCATCTGAACGTCGTCGAGTCCCTGATCGAAAATCGTCATTCTCGGTGAGCGCGGGTGAGCGGAATCGCTGGCTCCTGCACGAAACCAGCAGCGCTTCTTTCCATGCAGGTGGTATTTTATGGAAGGGGTGGCACGTAACATCAGCAACGATAGGGAGCGAAGTATGCGAGGTTCAGCGTTTAGCAGGCTCGGCGGAGTGGGAGCCGCAGCTCTATGTACAGCACTGGTGACTCCGGCCCCAGCACAGGTCCCGGGTGGTCAATTGGTGGCTGATGCAAAGGCCAAGGTGTTGGCTGCTTGTCAAACAACCAACGTGAAGATTGTGTTTCAGGTGACCCCGTACCTGTACTACGTCGATTTCAACGAAACCGTACCGCAGATCCACCAGTTCAAGAATGAGTCGCAGGCGGGCGGCGCGTTTCTGCCCGTGATCTCGAATGACGGGAGCTGGGTGACCTATGCCAAGGGCGTCAGCGGGGACGGGCAGGTCTACAATCCAGCGGCTGGCAGTGCGTGGGCAATGGAGCTGGACTCCAACGCAACTCCACTGCAAGTCGCGGCTCAGGGTTATGTACCGCGCTTTGTGCAGAATCCGGCTGCGGGGACTGTGGAGGTCGTGTATTCGACCGATGCCACGTGTCCCCGCGTGGCATACGGACGCGACACATTGACTACCTGCAATGCTGCCGGACAGACCCTCAAGAAGGCCATTACCAAGTCAACCAGGGCGCTTGGCTCGGCCCAGACCGTCTTCGCCAATGGTTCGTACTTCGGTGGCCTCTCCTACGACAACAACTACCTCTGCACCGGTTGGACGGGTTCGGCGTTCGATCCCCTCATGGTTGACCTCCGGTCCCCGTCCACGCCGCCAAAACACATGCATACCGTAGCAGTGAAGAAGATCGCTACCGGTGCAGACTCCAGCGTCACATTGAATTGCTGCAATCCCTCGCGTTCGGCAAGCAGGGCATTCCCCGATGCCATGATGTTCTTCGATTTCAGCTCGCAACGCTTTGAGGATCTCGGCTTCAGACATCCGATTCTGGTCAATGGGTGGGGCCTGCACCAGGTCCTCTTCATCTCGCGCTACGGCACAGGAACCTACGGCACAACGACCCGCAATTACTGGATGCCTCAGGACATTGTGATAGATGAATCAGGGACTGTGTTCGGTGCCGTTACGGACAAGCAGTGGCAGAATCCCGAGTGGTCTACGCATCCCTACTTCGCGGTGGCATCGATGACGGTCAATCGAGCCTACAGACGGGCCACTGGCGGGTACAAAAACACCACTAAAAACCAATACATCTACATTATAGACCTGCGTACCGGACAATCCACACGCGTTGTTGAGGTTTCGCCCGCAGGAGGCACTGGATCCATCCCCGATAGCTCGAACTCCTTCACAGTTTCCAACCCATTCCTCTACGTCGATGTCCCCTCCGGTTTTTCTGAAGACCAGACCTGGCTGAGCACGCCTGCGCTGGCCCTCGAAGTCCCAGTCCGCAACCCGATCAATCGCCTCGGCCGCATGCCCGGGCTTTCCATGAAGGACGGGTTTGTTCAGGGCGCAGGTGTCAAGCGCATCTCCCTGCACGACGCGCTTGGTCGAACCGTTGCGAGCGTTGTGCCCGGGGCACGTCGGGTCAACCTGGCCGATGTGTTCGGCAATGTGCGTTCGGGCGTCTACTTCCTGCGCATTGAGACTGCCAATGCCGCGCCCAGCGTCTTCCGGTGGGTTGTCAGGTAATGCTGCTCGCGCGGGTTCCTCCCCTCCGTGCAGGGTGAGGTGCCTCACCTTATCTCTGCCGGTCTCTTTTCTTCTCTCCGGCGGGAGAGGGGACGAGAGACGTCGTTGGCTTTTTCATTCTGTGGCAGATTGGATGGTGTGCGGCCTTGCCGGTTGACGACCGCGTTGGGTCTCTCCCGTCACGGATGCGGGACTATCGCGATGACCGTGATCTCCCCTCGGCTTGGCCCGTAGTGCCAGAAGATGCGATAGGCAGCGGGCGCGTGTTGCTCAGCATAGGCTTCGAAGATTTCTTCGCCCCGGGGGCCTGAGAGGCTGGTGAACTTGTGTGTTTGCAGGCTGGGGTGTCGCGGGTTCTCCATCAGGTAGCGGAGTGACTTGCTCACGGCTTTGTGCCGTTTCGCAAGGCTCTTGTCGGTGGCCAGCCGGCGCAGCGCTGTTTCGGCGTCGTGTGTGAGAATGATCTGGAACATGGGATGCTACTCGTCCACCGCCAGCAACCGTTTGTCCAGCGCACGGGTCTTGCGCTGTGACGACTGCGTCAGCCCTGACTGCACGGCCTTGAGCGCCTGAGGATTTCGGTAGAGCCAGGCCTCGCGAGCAGGAATCTCCACAACGGGGCGGAGCAGGATGTCGCCATCGCGGCCGGCAAATATCCTGAAACGGCGTACATCAGGCGGCAGCTCGGTGGTCGCCTCGCCAATGGAAATTCTACTCTTCGTGTCGATGCTCTTGGAGCCGACCTCCTGAAACGTCTCCTCAACAAGAATTTGTCCGGCAACCATGTGTTCTCCTCCTGAGCAATCCCGGCGCCCCGCAAGGGTTTGCGCATCACTCCACTCTCATTAAAGATACCGCAATTCCCTCCCGGAGTCAAGTGGGAATCTCCCACAATGGTCAATCGTGAGACCGATGCACTCTACCGCCACATCTCCACACCGGCCCCCTCCGACCATCCCAGCACCGGGTGATGTACAACCGCCCCTGAAGCGCTCCACCTGCGGCGTGCGACAGTGAGCCCCACCGACACCAGCGTGGGGTTGGTGCCCAGCGCAGCGCACAGCGATACGCTCGGGTGAAACCAGTACTCCTCTGCCACGCGGAATCCGAAACGAACCTCCCCGTTGTAGCGCAGGGTGATGAGCACTCCCTGCGCGCCAAACCGATGGCGTGTGGAGTGCAGGCCCGCCTGAAGCAGCACCGGCATGTCAAGCCCGGCACCGGGCGTGCGATAGAGCGCGAGGTGAGTTGCTGTGAACGAAAACGCGGCAAATGACCATGGCAGCCACAGCGACTCGCGCACATACGCCATGCGCACCGGTCGCTCGCCGTCCGCCCGCACGCCCGACTGCCACAAGCAGAGGTCCAGACCAATGTTGACATAACGGGCAGCATTGGCGCCCACAGACAGACATGCATCATCCTCGAAGTACACGCCAAGGGCATTGAGCCGCGCGTAGGAGCCCTTGACGATGAGGTACTGCTGCGGCAACCTGCCCCATGCGCCCAGAGCAAACCGGCTGATGCTTCCGGAGTTGTCCATGCGGTCGTAGTAGAGGGCGCCGGAGATGCTGCCGCCGAATCGCGCGGTGTCGCAGTAGAAACTGGCTGGTGTCCACGGCTGCCGGCCTGCGCTTCCGTTAGCCCAGACGATTGCTCCGAGGTTGCCCATGCCCGAGCCGAGCGGGAACGGGTCGCTCAGTCCGGCGGAGGCGCCCGAGAGTGCAGCGAGGACCGTGCATGCGGCAACTGCACGGCGTACGCCAGGTGTGGAGTATCGACGCCGCACTACCGCCACAGAACCCCCTTCGTGCGCAACAGGCTCTTCTTGCCGCCGGCGGTGACTTCCGCGACCACGAAGAATGGCCCCAGCGGCGCGCGGCGCCCGCTGCCGTCGGTGCCATCCCACAGGTACTGCTTCTGCGGTGGATCGGGGAAGTCGCGGATCTTGACCCCGTCAAAGCCGTAGATTGACACGCGGATGGTGGCATTGGCCGGGAGCGCAACGTCGATCGCCAGTGCATCATCGATGCCGTCGCCGTTGGGCGTGAACGGCGTGGGGCCAATGCGCAGCGATGGGGACGCAGGCGAACGCCATGCCACCGCCTGGTTGGGCTGTCCCGGCGAGGGCAGGGCGCCAAGCACCCAGGCCGTGCGGTCGAGGCCGTCTTTGTCAAGTGATACGCGCTGCATCGTCTGCCGGTTCCACGTGTCAAACCACGATGACGACCACGCAACTCCCTCGCATAGGTTTCCCCGGGAGTCCCACAGGCTCAGCGTATCGTTGTAGTTGTCAAGGCTGTGCCAGTGCGGGGGTTGGACCGTGACCGAGGCAATTACGGGATAGGTGCGCAGGAAAGCGGCCCGGTCGCCCGTAAAGACGGTGTACTTGCCCGGAGCAACGGTCGTGGCCTGACCACAGAGCGTGTCGCGACTCTCCGAGTTTCCGAACGTCCACCCGGCAATGGTGATGGGCATGGATGACACGTTGGTCACCTCAAACCACTCGGGCGCCGAACTGGTTGCGCGCGGCGAGATCTCGGTGACTTTGAGTGCAGTCAAGGGAGCGAAGATGCCGGAAATGTCGATCTCCCACGATGACACGGGAAGGTCGTTCTCCGAAACGCTGAGCAGATAGAGCACGCTGTCCACGGGAATTGAGACGTCCAGACGGTGGATGCCCGAAAATGCGGCGAACGGTTCGGGGCCGGCCACCGGAGAACTCCCGGGGATGCCTGACGCGATGGTCCACGACGCGACTGTTGGCGCATCGGCACTGTCGCCGATGTGCAGGCAGGCCAGCGAGCAGGGGAGTGTGTGCGTGGCAGTGTCCGGGAGTCCGAATGTCCACTCCGCCAGCCAGTTGTTGTTGACAAACTCATAGTGCCCCGGACTGAGAGATTCCGGGGAGGCGACGCACATCGGCGGCGGCATGAGGACGCGAGTCGGCACCACCGAGAAGCCTTCGCGGATGCCCGGCGGGGATGTCTGCACCACCTTGTTGGTTCCCAGGGCGCACACCTGGCCGGAATCGACCAGTGCGGCCACCACGCGGTCGAGGCGAACGCGGGAACCCTTGAAGAGGAACACCCCGTCGTTGGCTGAGAGGCCATCGACCAGCGACGTGTGATCCACCGTGAGCAGTACCGTGCCCGAGTCGATGGAGAACATGCTGCCTGCGGGCGCCTGCGCGTAGTCGGGATCGAGGATGACTGCGCAACGTCCTGGTGGGATGAGTCGCGAGCCAATGACGCACTTCGCATAGCGCGATAGCGGCACGGTCCACGGCTTGACCGAATCGATCTTGACGCCATTGGAGAGGAAGAGGCTGTCGACGAGGAACGTCTGGTCGCCCAGGTTGGTGAACTCGACGAACTCGTGGCTCTTTCCGCCGGGAATTGCGTCTTCGTTGCCTGCGGGGTTCTTGAGGATCTCGGTGATGGCGACAAGCGGCGCGGACAGAGTCGCGGATGTCAGCAGCAGTGTTGCCAGGATGATGCAGCGCCGAAGCATATTCGATTCCGCGAGTGGTGATGTCCGTGGTCGGCAGCGCAGATGTTGATGTCGGGGCCTCGACCCAGACAGTGACAATTGCCACGCTCGATCTGGACGATCGCGCCGACAACCGGCCTGAGAAAATACACGAAGGCGCAGATGCCGCTGTGCCTTGACACCGTGCGTTTGCAGGCGCGCCCTCTGGTCTGTTGCAGCGCGTCACGCCATGTCAAGTATCAGCAGCGTTTCCGTTGGTGGATCATCGAGCAATGACTGTTCTCGGATTGTGTCCATGCTCAGCCACTCGGCGATTGAGGTTCTGTGTAACATGCTGATTATTATGGTAGGTACATGGTGCTTGGCATGACGACTGTTCTCAGAAGAGAACAGAATCTCTGTCCGGACGTTGTTTTCTGTCTTTCACCAGAGTAGTTTCTTGGAGAGCGGATTCGCAGACAGGTCGCCCACCCCAGCCGGCCGGCGCGTTCGCGGTCCGGGGGGAACGGCTGGGGCCAGGGCGACCACTACACAATTCAGAAGGAGGCGCAGGATGAAGAAGCTGCTTGCGTTGCTTGCGGTGGTTGCGCTGGGGTCAACGGTGACGGCTGGCACGTTGACAGTGAGAGGGACGGTGGACACGGGCAATGGCGTGGCGCTGCAGGGCGCTACCGTGACTGTGTCCTTTGGGGGGATGGGCGGAGCCGGCGTGAACAAGACGCTGACCACCAATGCCGGCGGAGTCTACTCCTTCGACACGCTGATTGCGGGAAACTACGGCTTTGCTATGGTCACCATTTCGGCCACCAAGGCCGGGTTTGACACCGTGACAAGTCAGCCGCAGTTTGTGATGGGTCTCAACAACAATGTTCGCGACACGCTCACCTACGACATCACGCTGCAACGCGCCGGCACGGTCGGCCCAGGGGCTGCAGACTCGCTCTACGTATCGGGCACGGTGACCGACGCGACCACTGGAGACTCCATCCCCGGCGCCTCGGTGCAGATCACGCTTGGCAACGCTGGCGTTCCGAGTGTTGTGACCACCAACAACAAGGGTCACTACAGCTTCGTCACAATCAACTCCGCAGCTGCCAACCGGCTCACGATCGTTGTGACGGCCGTAGGCTACCAGTCGGCAACTCAGCGGCCGCGCATCACCAACCCGGCCAACGGCACGGCCGATGATGTTGTGCAGGACTTCGAGCTCACCGCAACTGCCGCAGCAACCTACGATACAATCTGGGTGAAGGGCGCCGTGGTTGACAGCGCCAACACATCGACAGGCATTGTGGGCGCAAGCGTGATTGTGTCGCGCGCAAACTTCGGCATAGGCGGCACGATGAGCACCTCATACGACACGGTTGCCTCGGGCGTCAGTGGCGTAGTAATGGGCATGATCGTGCTTCCCAGCAGCACCTTCGGACAAGTGGCAGTGAGCTGGTCGGTGGAGAAGAGCGGTTACGCCAGCGCGGGCCCGAATAGGGACCAGATTGTCAACGACACGCTTGACATAGGCCGGGTTGCGCTCACTGCGTACTCGAGCACCGACACCATCAACTATGTGATCTACGGCGGTGTGACCGACGCAAACACAACGCTGGGTGTGAGGAACGCTCAGGTGATCGTTGTCATGAAGCGCGGAAGCACCACGCTGTTCACCGACACCGTGACATCCAACAATTTCACCGGAACCTACCAGACGGGCATCAGGCTCCCGTATGTAGCCGGCGATGTTTCCGTCACTATCAACGTGACAGCTACTCGCTACCAATCCGGCGCCAAGACGGTCACGGTGGCCTCAAGCACCGACCGGATTGGTGTGAGTCTCGCGCTCACCCCCACGTCGAGCGGTGTTGTCTCGATGCGGCCTGCGGGCATCGTCGGCGGCGCGCGGACTTCGGTTCGGGCCTACTCGCTCAGTGGCCGACTCATGGGTACTGCTGACCGCAGCACCATGCGGTCGCTGCAGGCGGCTCGACAGCCGATGCTCCTCCGCGCTCAGGACGTGACCACGAAGACCGTCAAGTAGTGCGTCGAGGTCTCCAGGCGGCGGAGCGTCCGGGGGGGAGGGGCGCTCACCGCAGGGTTCCTCTGTCCGGCAGTGATCAAAGTGGGAAGGGGCGTGAGGGCTGAGCCCTCACGCCTTCCGCACGTTCAGGGGGGTCATTGACCTGTGTGGCGCAGGGTATTTTGCCTGGAGGGTGGTGGTTGCCTATGGCAGGCGAAGTAGTCAAGCGCATTTTCGAATACGACAATTACCGGTTCTTCCTCCGCGATTTCTTCAAGGAGCAGAAGCGGCTCAAGGCCGCATTCTCCCACCGCTTCTTCGCGCGCAGGGCAGGTTTCTCCTCGTCGAGCTTCTGTGCCCACGTGATCGAAGGCAAGCGCAATCTCACCGCCGACTCCCTCCGTCGCATGCTCAAGGGCCTGGGGCTTTCCGGACGGCCCGCCACGTACTTCGAGTCGCTTGTCCACTACAATCAGGCCCGTACTGCCGAAGATCGTGATGAGTCCACTCGCGCCCTCGAGCGCCTCCGCAGAAGCGCCGAATTCTATCGCGTCAATCAGCGTCAGTATGCCTACTACGATGAGTGGTACTATCCGGTGATCCGCGAGCTTGCTGTGCACGGTAGGTGGGAGGGCGACTTCGCCCGGCTTGGCGCCATGGTGCGCCCTTCCCTCACGCCGGAGAAAGCCCGCAAGGCCGTCGACACTCTGGTTGAGATCGGACTGCTGACGCGCGGCTCCGACGGAACGTTTGCGCAGGCCGCCCAGGCAGTCACGGCTCAGGAAGTGCCCGCGGTCATCACCCGCAAGAGCCGCAAAGAGTACCTGCAACTGGCCGTGAGTGCCATGGAACAACTTGACACGAGCGAACGACACATCTCCGGCGTGACTGTGGCAATGAGCAGGAAGCGCTACGAATCGTTCTTCGCAAAGATTGACGAGGTGCGGCGGCAGATTCTGGAATCGGCGCTCGACGATGCGGGAGCCGACGGCGTCTATCAGTTCAATTTCCAGGCGTTCCCCCTGTCGGCTCCGCTCTCCCGGGGTGAAGCCCATGACGTCGGAGGTACCCGATGAGCACGATCCGTCGGCATTGCCGGCATGGCGCACTCGCGGTCTGCTGCGCGGGGACACTGGTTGCACTGCTGGCATCATGCAGCGGCGACGCACCAACTGCGGGCGGTGGATCCGATCTTCCCAACGGCGCCGTGGCCGCCCTGTCGGGTTCACTGTTCCTGCCCGACTCCTCGGAGGCTGCGGGAGCCGAGGTGTGGGTGCGCCAAGTCGTGATTACCGCACAGTGCGACAGCGTTACGTTCGAGCAGCAGGCTGTGTGCGACGCGCACGGGCGGTACGCATTCGACTCCATCCCGCAGGGCGCCTACTCGGTGTACGGTCTGAGCGCCGATCGGTCGCTCAAGGTACTCTACTCCTTTGTTGAGTTGGCCACCGATCACGAGCGCATCGTCGAAGACTTGTACCTTCGCGCACCGGTCGATGTCATCGGCTACATACAGGTGCCCCCTGGCTTGCTCCTGCAGTCCATGGATGTGCTGATTCCCGGGACCTCTGTGGGCATGCGCATCAATGTTGACCGGGGCGTGATGCAGTACGTTCTCAACGGGGCGCCTGCCGGGTACTACGATGTCGCATTTGTATACGGCGAGGCAGTCGACTTCATGACGGTCAGGGTGTGGCCGGAGCAGGGTCAGTACGCGGTGCGTGCCCGCGATGTGCGCTTTGCGATGCTTGACATTATGGCCGACACCGCCGCGTCGTTCCATCCCACCACCACCGAACGCTGCTTCTATGTGTCACCGGCCTCCTATCCGCAGGGCACTGGTCCTGCGTGGTACCGGAACGCAGACTTCTCGGGCATGCGGTACTATCAACATTCCGCCGAGGGGACTCGCCTCTGGGTTGACGATTCGCTGGGTGACGTGCAGCAGTACGACACCACCATGGCCGGCACGTTCTACCGGGACTCATTGGGTCGAGTGGTGCTGGAGTTCGTGCCGTCGCAGTTTGTGGTGTTGACAGGCGATCGGGCAGCAGCGCGTGCCTCATCCATCCCCCGGTTTGCGGTAGTTGCGGCGCGCCGTATCGAGACTGCCGGGGAGATCGTCTGGGAAGTGCTGGACATCCAGGTCTATGGCACTCTCAGTCTCCAGATGTCTCACTAAGCCGCCGGAGGCGGAGAGGCCAAACGCCAGAGGCCAGCCGGAATCCGTGACTTGACAGGTACAAAGATGGTTCGACACCGCTCACCACAGGTCTACGCGAAAAACGGCCTGCCCTGAGACCTGTGCTGAGCGGGGTCGAAGCATTGTCGAA
>Ga0315284_10004702_pt1 | contig 19388 bp, 19 predicted proteins | sample YL17G09_16_MG_FD_203696 | JGI IMG/M metagenome (GOLD analysis project Ga0315284, IMG submission 203696) | Sediment microbial communities from Yellowstone Lake, YNP, Wyoming, USA - YL17G09_16 | ecosystem: Environmental > Aquatic > Freshwater > Lake > Sediment | place: USA: Wyoming | collected... | reverse complement strand
GTGCCACCTCGCGACCTTCCCCTCGTACGGCTCGCCCGCCAGCTCCAGGGCGAGGCGCAAAGCCGTGTCGAGCTCCGCCGGCGGGTGCTCCCTGGCTTTCTTCGCGAGGCTCCCGAGCTTCCACCCTTTTCGGGCAGCCACCGCGAGGAGAGCCGAATCGTGCGCGCGCACCGTTGCCATCAGGCGAAAGTATACAGCGCCACTTGGCCCAAAACACCGTGCGGAAAAGGGTTCGCGGGTAGCGGCGGTTTCGATGTCGGCGCAAGGCCTTGGGCTTCACCCTTCACGCTACTGCATCCGCAAGCCTTCTAGACTCCCCCGGTGCAACGGCGCGGCATCCAGACCTTGCTCATCCTCGCCCTGGCCCTGCTCCCGGCGCTGGCCGCCCTGCACTCGCGCTCGTACTTCTCCCCCGACGAGACCTCGTACGCGCAGGTGGCGAGGGAAATGCTCGAGACCCGCGACTTCACGGTCCCGACCATCGACGGCACGCCATGGCTCGAGAAACCGCCGCTCGTGTACTGGCTGCTCGCTGCCGCCTTTGCGATCTTCGGGGGGGTTCCCCGCGGCTGTCCTGCTCAACACGCTCCTGACAGCGTGTACGGCGCTGGTCATCCGCGCCCACCTCCGTCGGCTGGGTTCGCCGCGTGCCGGCTTGCTGGCGGCCGTGGCCTACCTCACGATGTTCCTCCCTCTCGCCGCGGTCCGCAGCGCGCTCACCGACCCTGCGCTCACGCTGTGTACGACCTCGGCGGTCGCGCTCTTCCTCGTCGAGGGGTGGCCAGCGGCCATCGGTGCGGGCGCTCTGCTGGGCCTGGGCGTTCTCGCTAAGGGACCCGTCGCGCCGCTCCTCGTGCTCCCGGCGATGCTGGCCGTCGCCCTCGTGCGCCGCCGTGGTGCCTCTTTCCACGACCGTCCGTTGCGAGGCGGTCTCAATTGAAACATCGGCGGCGGACCACTTGACGCATTTCAGTCATGGGCCTATCTTTCTGACGGTATGGATCTGCGCCGAGACTCCCGGTCGCTTCGGCGAGGGTCGTCGGCGCGGCCGGCTCGGAAAACCGCGGGGCCTTTCTTGCCACACCCCCCCCATTCCCCGCGGTCGAGGCAGCCGGACAGCGAGGGGAGCCCGCTTTGAACGATGCCCGAACACCGCGCTACGAGCTCGCCGACGTTCAGCCGGGCTACGTGATCATCGAGCGCGAGATGTACAGCAAGGCGGCGAGGTCCTACTTCTCCGCCCAGCCCGTCCCCCCCAAGGAGCCCTACCGGGAGGGTAAGCAGGTCTGGGCGTTCTGGGAGATGGCGCAGTCGTTCCGGTTCTCGGTGCGCGACAACCAGACCGGCGCGGTAGTGAAGTTCGATGAGCTGCTCGGCCTTCTGTACTACGCCTGCTGCGACCACGATACCGACCTCTACCGGATCGGGGAGCTGGCGATCGGCAACAAGATCTCGATTTACGTGGCAATCACGTACGAGGCACCCGACGGTCCGCGGCTCAACATTTCGCTCGACAAGCTCGCCATCCTGAATCGGGCTTTCAACGAGCGCCAGCGCACCGCCGACAAGAAAATCCTCATCCTGCCGGACTACTTCGGGCTCTACAAAGAGCTTTCCTACGGCCAGATCATGCTCGACTTCGGCCTCACCGCCATGGAGCAGAAGGCCGACTCGCCCAGGTAAGGAGGGCGCCGAATGAAACTGCAACAGATCGCCGACAAGCTGGAGCTCGAGAAGCTCACGCCGGTCTTCGACAAGGACGTCACCGGGGTCTACATCTCCGACATGGTCAGCGACGTCATCGCCAACGCCAAGGCCGGCAACCTCCTGGTGACGGTCCAGGTCCACGCCAACGCGCTCGCTGCGGCCAACCTCGTCGACGTCTGCGGGATCGTTGTCGCTCAGGGGAAGAAGCCCGCCGACGACGTCATCAAGATGGCGGTCAAGGCCGAGATCTCGATCTTTTCCACCGCACTGTCCCGCTGGCAGGTGGCGACCAAGCTCTACGAGGCGGGACTCCGCTGACGCCGGGCCTTGGCGTCGGGAAGCCTTGGGGGAAACGGTGCAGCTGCGTTCGATCGTTGCGCTCCTGGACTGCGAGGTGATCTCCGGCCACGAATTGCTGGGGGCCGAGGTGCCGTCGTGCTTCGCCGCCGACCTGATGAGCGACGTGCTGGCGTTCTCCGCCCCCGACTCCCTGCTGATCACCGGTCTCACGAGCGTTCAGTCGGTGCACACGGCGCACGTGGCCGACTGCAGGGGCATCCTTTTCGTGAGCGGCAAGCGGCCTTCCGCGGAGGCGATCCAGCTCGCCCGAGACAACGCGATCCCTCTCCTGGCCACCAGTCACTCGATGGCCGATTCCTGCGGGATCCTCCTCCAACACGGGCTTCCCCCCGCGAGCAAGGCATGAAGCCGCCGAACCCCGCCAACCGCCCCGGAGGTGACGAAATCAAGGACGAGGTCCTCTACAGCGAGACTTTCAGGATCGTCGGCAACGACTTCGAGCACGGCGGTGAGGTTGCGACCCGGGTCAAGGCCATCCTGAAGCAGCTCGGGTTCCCCACGGATACAATCCGGCGGCTCTCGATCGCGAACTTCGAGGCCGAGATGAACGTGATCATGTACGCCGACGAGGGCACGCTCGAGCTGGCCGTGCTGCCCAACGCCGTCCGCGTGACAGTCTCCGACCGCGGCCACGGGATCCCCGACATCGAGTGGGCGATGCAGGAGGGCCACTCCACGGCAACGCCCGAGATGCGGGCGCGCGGCTTCGGAGCCGGCCTGGGCCTGCCCAACATTAGGCGAAACAGCGACGAATTCAACATCGAGTCCACCGTAGGTGTGGGAACCATCCTGCGGTATGTCGTGTGCGCCAACGTGACAGCGGGGAGCTGAGCCATGCCTTACCGCACCCACGCGATCGTCACCGACAAGGAAAAATGCGTCGGCTGCGTCACCTGCTCGATGGCGTGCCCGACGAAGGCCATCAGGGTCCGGGGCAATCTGGCCCAGGCGGACGAGGAGCTGTGCATCGACTGCGGCACCTGCATGGAGGTGTGCCGGTACGACGCGATGCGGCCCCGGACTTCCTCCCCCGCGGACCTCAAGAAGTTCAAGCACACGGTTGCGCTCCCCTCGCTCACGCTGTATGCCCAGTTCGGCAAGGAGTTCCACCCGGGGCAGGTGCTGCACGCGCTGCGGCGGCTCGGCTTCGACGAGACGTACGACATCTCCTGGATGTGCGAGATGGTCATGGGGGCCACCGACGCGTACCTCTCGGAGTCCACCGGACCCTGGCCGAAGATCTCCGTGACGTGCCCGGCGCTGGTGCGCCTCGTGCAGATCCGCTACCCGGACCTGATCCCCCACCTCGTGCCCATCGAGACGCCGCGCGAGCTCGCCGCGAAGCTGCGCCGTCGTCGCGTGGCCGCAGAGCGGGGCCTCGACCCTGCCGAGATCGGGATGTTCTTCATCACCCCCTGCACCGCGATCATCCACTCGATCGTGGCGCCCGTCGGGCTCGACGCCTCGCACCTGGACGGCGCCTTCTCCATCGCCGAGCTATACGGGCCCCTTCTCAAGTCCATGAAGGAGGACGCAGGCAGCGACCCCGTGGACAGCGTGAGCGTGCGCGGGCTGCGCTGGGCGATGGCCGGCGGCGAGATCTCCGGGATGCGCAACGCAAACTCTATGACCGTCCGCGGGCTGCACGACGTCATCTACGTCTTCGACCGCATCGAGGCCGGCACGTTTCAGAGCGTCGACTTCATCGAAGCCTACATCTGCCCCGACGGCTGCGTCAGCGGGGGCCTGACGGTTGCCGGCCGGTACACGGCGCAGCGCAATTTGCAGGAGGCCTATCCACTCCTCGGCGACCAGGCGACGGTCAAGGAGGAGAAGGTGAGGTCGCTCCTCCGCGAGCACTTCTTCGACTTCGAGGCCGAGATTAGGGCCCGACCCGTGCGGCCGTTGGCGCGAGACCTGCGCGAGGCGATCGCGCTCAAGCGCGAGAAGGATGCGCTGATGGAGCGGCTCCCCCGCAAGGACTGCGCGGCGTGCGGCGCCCCGGATTGCGAGACGCTGGCGGACGACATCGTGCGCGGCAAGGTGCAGCTCTCCGACTGCGTCTTCGTCAGGCTCGAAGCACTCGAGAAGGAAAGATCGGCGAAGCAGGGAGGTGATCATGACTAGGAAGCTGCTCCTGATGGAGCTCTCGTGCCCCTATTGCAACAGGGTGCTGACCAAGGGGACGAAGGTGCTGCTCGACGCCTTCATCAGGGACACGCACCAGGACGGGCAGGTGGCGCTCTCCGCCCTCTTCGGCGACTACACGGTCGAGACCGAGCTCTCGATCCCCGAGGGCGCGATCGCCGAGTTCCGCTGTCCCGAGTGCGACGCCAGCATCATGCTGGCCCTCCCCTGCCGCCTGTGCGGCGCGCCGATGGCTTCGCTCAACGTGGCGAGCGGCGGCTACCTCGAGTTCTGCTCGCGACGCGGCTGCAAGGGGCACGCCCTGGGCGGAGTGGGCAACATCGACGACATGATCTCCCTGATGAACAAGATGTGCGAGACGCCGTATGACTGAACGAAGAGAGCTTACAGCCGACAGCCGACAGCTGACAGCTAGGACATCGGTGGTCTTGCTGGCGGCTGTGAGCTGTCGGCCGTGGGCTCGGAGCCACCACGAACAAACCATTCGTCGCACAGAACAGCGCTGGGCGATCGCTGACGAGGTTTCTCACAGTGAGTGAGCACCGCAAGTTCGACTTCAAGAAGCAGCACTTCGCCGGCGAGGAAGGCCACCTGATCCCGCTCCTGCAGCGGGCGCAGGAGACCGACGGCTACATCACCCGGGAGCGCATCGCCGAGATCCACGAACAGTGCGGTATCCCGCTCGCGCAGATCTACGGCGTGGCGACCTTCTACGCACAGTTCCGGCTGCACCCGATCGGCAAGAACCTGATCCGCGTCTGCCACGGGACGGCCTGTCACGTCAGCGGCGCGAACGATATCACCAAGGCCATCGAAGACACGCTCGGCGTCTGCAACGGCGAGACGACCCCCGACCGCCTGTTCACGATCGAGACGGTCTCCTGCCTGGGGTGCTGCAGCCTCGCCCCCGTGATCATGGTCAACCACAGCACCCACGGCAACCTCACCGAGAAGGAGGTCAAGAAGGTGCTCAAGCAGTACCAGAAAGCCGCGATCGGGGAGATGCAGTGATGAAGATCCTGGTCGGCCTTGGAACCTGCGGCATCGCCGCCGGCGCCGAGAGGACCTACGAGGCCCTCGCGAAGAGCCAGGCGGCCGGCACCGTCCCCTTCGAGCTTGACAAGACCGGCTGCATCGGAATGTGCTACCGCGAGCCGCTGGTGGAGATCCGGAGCGACGACGGCAGCCGGGTGCAGTACGGCAACGTCAGCGCGGACAAGGTCGACAAGCTCCTCTCCGAGCACGTCGTGCAGGGAAAGGTTATCGAGGACTGGCTGGTGTGGGCCGACGACGGGCGCGGCAGCGAACGCGCCTACTTCTCGCACCAGACCCGCATCGTGCTGCGCAACTGCGGCAGGATCAACCCCGAGTCGCTGGAGGACTACCTCGCGGCCGACGGCTACAAGGCGCTCAAGCAGGTCCTCGAGCAGAACGACCCCGACGCGCTGATAGCAACGATCGTGGACTCCGGGCTGCGCGGGCGCGGTGGTGCGGGGTTCCTGACCGGGATGAAGTGGCGCTTCACCCGCCTCGCCGAAGGGAACAGGAAGTTCATCATCTGCAACGCCGACGAGGGCGACCCTGGGGCGTTCATGGACCGCTCGGTGCTCGAGAGCGACCCGCACTCGGTGCTCGAGGGAATGGTCATCGCCGCGTTTGCGATCGGCGCGAACGACGGCTACATCTACGTCCGTGCCGAGTACCCGAAGGCCATCGAGCGCCTGAACATCGCGATCGCGCAGGCCGAGGCCGCCGGCTACCTGGGCGATGACGTCTGCGGCTCCGGCTTCTCCTTCCACGTCAAGCTCAAGGAGGGCGCCGGCGCATTCGTGTGCGGCGAGGAGACCGCTCTCATGGCCTCGATTGAGGGCAAGCGCGGCATGCCCCGCATGCGCCCTCCCTTCCCCGCCACCAAGGGGCTGTGGGACTGCCCCACCTCGATCAACAACGTGGAGACGTTCGCCAACGTCCCCTGGATCGTGCTGAACGGGGCCCAGGCGTTCGCCGACATCGGGACGGCCAACAGCAAGGGGACCAAGGTCTTCGCGATGGCTGGCAAGATCAAGCGTGGCGGCCTGGTCGAGGTCCCGATGGGGATCTCGATCAAAGACATCGTCTCCGACGTCTGCGGCGGGATCAAGAACGACAGGAAGTTCAAGACCGTGCAAATGGGCGGTCCATCCGGCGGTTTCATCCCCGCCGAGCTCCAGGACACCGTGATCGACTACGAGTCCATCAACAAAACCGGCGCCATCATGGGGTCCGGTGGACTCGTCGTGATGGACGACACCAGCTGCATGGTGGACATGACCCGCTTCTTCCTCGAGTTCACCCAGCGCGAGTCGTGCGGCAAGTGCACCTTCTGCCGGGTGGGCACCAAGAGGATGCTCGAGGTGCTGACCCGCATCTGCGAGGGCAACGGGAAGGAGGGCGACATCGAGCTGCTCGAGCAGCTCGCGTCGCTGGTCAAGAACACTTCCCTGTGCGGGCTCGGACAGACGGCCCCCAACCCAGTCCTGACCGCGATCAAGTACTTCCGCTCCGAGTTCGAGGCCCACATCACGAACAGGAGGTGCCCCGCGCACCAGTGCAAGCCACTGCTGACCTACACGATTCTCGATTCCTGCGTCGGGTGCCTGATCTGCGCCAAGGTCTGCCCGACCAAGGCCATCACGGGCGAGCTGAAGAAGGTGCACGTCCTCGACCAGTCCAAGTGCACCCATTGCGGCGAGTGTCACAAGGCCTGCCGCGTCGACGCGATCGCTGTTTATTGAGGAGGCGGAGAACCTTCTATGGCGTTGGTCAAGCTCGAAATCAACGGAAAGCGGGTCATCGCGGACAGCTCGCAGACGATCCTCCAGGTGGCGCGGGAGAACGGCATCAACAGCATCCCCACCCTGTGCCACGACGAGCAGCTCGAGCCGTTCGCCTCCTGCTTCCTGTGCGTCGTGAAGGTGAAAGGCGCGCGTACGCTTATCCCCGCCTGCTCCACGAAGGTCTCCGGCGGCATGGTCGTCGAGACCGACAACCCCGAGGTGCGGCGCTCCCGCAGGGCGGCCCTCGAGCTGCTCCTCTCCAACCACTACGCCGACTGCATCGGTCCCTGCCAGCTGGCGTGCCCGGCCGGCGTGGACATCCAGGGCTACGTGGCGCTCGCGGCGCTCGGAAAGTTCACCGACGCCATCCGCCTCATCAAGGAGACCAACCCGCTTCCGGCGATCTGCGGGCGCGTCTGCACCCGTCCCTGCGAGGTCACGGGCTGCCGCCGCAACATGCTCGACCAGGCCGTCGGCATCGACTACATCAAGCGCTACGTCGCCGACCTGGACCTCGGGAAGGCCGAGCCGTTCCGCCCCACGCCGGCCCCCTCCAACGGCACCCGTGTCGCCGTGGTGGGCGCCGGACCCGCGGGCCTCTCCTGCGCCTACTACCTCGCCCTCAAGGGGTACTCCGCGCACATCTTCGAGGCGATGCCCGAAGCAGGCGGGATGCTCCGGTACGGGATCCCCGAGTACAGGCTCCCCAAGGAGGTGCTGGACCTGGAGGTGAGCCAGATTCTCGACCTTGGCGTGGAGCTTTCGACCAACGTCGCGCTCGGCAAGGATTTCACCGTCGCCAGCCTGAAGCAGGACGGTTTCGACGCGGTGTTCCTCGGCCTCGGCGCCTGGCAGAGCTCCACCATGAGGGTCAAGGACGAGGAGACCGAAGGGGTCCTCCCGGGCATCAAGTTCCTCGAGAACTTCGGCCTGAGGAAGAAGATCGACCTCTGGGGCACCGTGCTGGTGATCGGCGGGGGCAACACCGCCGTCGACTGTGCGCGCACGGCGCTGCGCCTCGGGGCGAGCGAGGTCAGGCTGCTCTACCGCCGCACGCGCACCGAGATGCCCGCCAACGCGATGGAGATCGACGAGGCGGAGCGCGAGGGCGTGAAGGTCGAGCTCTTGGTCGCCCCCACCAGGGTCATCAAGAAGAATGGCCGCATGGGCGCGCTCGAGTGCATACGGATGGAGCTGGGAGAGCCCGACGCCTCCGGCAGGTGCAGCCCGAAGCCCGTCCGCGGCTCCGAGTTCCAGGTGCCGTGCGACTTCGCGATCGCGGCGATCGGCCAGAGCACCACGATCTCCGAGCTCCTGAACGGCAGCGTGCCGAACTTCCTGCCGTTCGGAGAGACGCTCAACCTCACCCGCTGGCAGACCGTCCAGGTCAACGACAAGACGTTCGAGACCAGCGTCGAGGGCGTGTTCTCGGGCGGCGACCTCGTCACCGGCGCGGCCACGGCAGTGGAGGCAATCGCCGCGGGCAGGAAGGCCGCGCACGCCATCGACCGCTACATCACGACCGGCAAGGCCGAGCCCGAGCCGTTCGAGTTCGTCAGCCGCAAGGACACGTTCGCCAAGGTGACGCAGGTGGATCTGAAGTCCACCGAGAAGATCCCCCTCAGGCCGATGCCTCTCATCCCACCCGAGGAGCGCAAGGGCCGCTTCACCGAGGTGGAGCTGGGCTACACGCTCGACGACGTGCGGGGCGAGGCGGCCCGCTGTCTCGAGTGCGGCTGCACCGCGCTGTTCGACTGCGACCTGCGCCGCTACGCCACCGAGTACCAGGTCGAAGTCAAGTCGTTCCTCGGCGAGGCCAACCAGTACCAGATCGACCGCAGCCACCCGCTGATCGAGCTCGACCCCAACAAGTGCATCCTGTGCGGCCGTTGCGTGCGCATGTGCTCCGAGGTGGTGGGCGTGGCCTCCTACGGGTTCATCAACCGGGGGTTCGCAACCGTCGTGCGGCCGGCGCTCGGCGGTTCACTGCTCGACACCGACTGCGTCAGCTGCGGGCTGTGCATCGGCACGTGTCCCACCGGCGCGATCGAGATGAGGCTCCCGCTCGCCAAGCCGGGCCCGTGGGCGAGCACCTCGGTGCCGTCCGTCTGCCACTACTGCGGCGTCGGTTGCCAGCTCAACTACGAGGCGTACGGCGACTCGCTGATCAAGGTGAGCCGCCGCGAGGACAACCCCGTCACCGCCGGCGGGCACTGCAAGAAGGGGCTGTTCGGCTTCGAGTACGTGCAGGGGCGCGACCGCCTCCTCCGCGCCAAGATCAGGCCCGGCCGTGAGCTGCAGGACGCGACCCTCGAGGACGCCATCAGCTACGCTGGCATGCGGCTCAAGGAGCTCGGCCGGCGCCACTCCCCGGACGAGATCGCGGTGTTCGTCTCGCCCCGCCTCACCAACGAGGAGATCTACCTCGCGCAGAAGCTGGCGCGCGTCGCCCTGCGCACCCACAACGTGACCTCCTTCGCCCATCTCGTGAACCGGCAGCTCGACTGCCCCGAGGTTGTCTCCACGGCGACTTACGCCGACCTTGTGGATGCCCAGGCGATCCTGGTCGTGAACTCGAACCTCGACGAGGAGCACTTCGTCGTCGACCTTCTGGGCAAGCGGGCGATCCGCAAGGGCGGCAAGCTGGTGTACATCGGCAGCGAGGCCAACCGCACGTCGGCCACCTCCGAGGTCTTCTTGCGGTGCCGGCCCGGCACCGAGGCCCAGGTCCTCCTCGGGGTGCTCAAGGAGTACGCGGAGAGGACCGGCAACGCTCTCGCCGACCACCCCGCCCTCGCGAAGGCGTTGGCCGAGGTCAAGCCGAAGAGCCTCGAGAAGCAGACCGGCGTCGCGTGGGCCGACGTCGAGGCGGGCGCGCAGATCCTCGCCCAGAGCATCCTGAAGGTGCTCGTCTTCAATAAGGACTTCCGCGGCCCGCGCGTGCCGGGCGACGAGCGCCTGTTCGCGGCCGCCAGCGAGTTGCTGGGCTGCCCCCACCTTGCCCTGCGCGAGAAGTCGAACATGCAAGGTCTCCTCGACATGGGGGCGAGCCCGTCGTGGCTGCCGGGGTACGTCCCGCTCGCTGACGAGGCCGCCATCGACGCGCTCGAGAAGGAGTGGTGCGTCGTCCTGCGGGACATGAAGGGGCACAGCGGCGACCTCGCGGCGGCCCTGGCCGAGAAGAAGATCAAGGTCGCGGTGGTGATCGGCGAGGACCCTCTCGGGAGTGAGAGCCTCCCCGAGGAGATCCGCAACGGCCTCGCCTCGGTCGAGTTCCTCCTCGTCGCCGACGTGCTCTTCACCGCCACCGCCAGCGCCGCCAACGTCGTGCTCCCCCTCTCCAGCCTGGCCGAGACCAGCGGGACCGTGACGAACCAGGAGCGCCGCGTCCAGCGCCTGCGGCAGGCGATCCCGCCGCGCACCGGGATGGAGACGTGGCAGATCCTCAGCCACCTGGCCGCCCGCATGGGCCACCGCTTCAAGATGAAGTACGCCGGCGTTGACGAGGTCACGGAGGAGATCAGGCGCGTCGCGGCCATCTACCGCGGCGTCGCTATCGACGACCCGGGCACCGAAGGCGTCTGGGACGCAGGCCTCTTCTCGCTGGCCAGGGTCGAGCCGGATCTCGGCGCGCTGGGAACCACCGTCCAGCCCGACGAAACCCTCACCCTCGATTGCATCGAGGCCCGCTTCGCCACTCGTTTCCGGCGGCTCATGGAAGAGGCCAACGCGCAGCGCAGCCAGCCTGAGACCGCGGCCGCATCCTGACGCCATCTGAGCGTTAGGTCAGAGTTCCACCTTATCGGGGCAACTTCCGAATGTAGTCAGTCACGGCTGTCTGCAGCGCGCCGTCGTGGTCCAACCTGCGGGCGTGAATGGCTGTCGGCTTCGGTCTGCGAACCCCCAGGAGAAGGCACGACAATGCCCGTGTCTCCCCCGTCGCGTCCATCAACAGCAAGATGCTTCAGCGCCTCACATGACGGCGGGCTTAACCCTCCCGGACGGCAACGGGCAGGGGCATCGGCACCGGCGCCTCGGGCGACGGCATCGGCGCCGTGGGCGGCCGCCGCAGCCCGGTCACCAGCCCGGCGACCTTTACCGGCAGGCCCCTGGTAAAGCCGATGTTCGCGGCTGCGCCGATTAAGCACGACCAGGCCCCGCCGTGCTCGTCGGAGGCGCGGAGACACTTGTCGGCCGGCGGATTCGGCAGGAAGAGATCATCCAGCATCACCGGGTCGCCTCCCCAGTGCCCGCCAGGACCTTCGCGCGGCACGATCGTTTGCGCCGCGCCGCGCATCGGCACAATGCGGGTCGTGATGCCGCCGGACCTGATGACCGGATGCGCCGAAGCGGCGTCGACGGCATACACCTGCTCGACAATGGAATGCTCGAGCCGGCCCTTCGTACCGTTGAAGGCGATCATGTAGCCCTCCCACGCGTTGAAGGCGTTGAGCGAGTAGCTGAGGGTGGCGCCGGTGTCGTACCTCACGATCACGTTCATCGTGTCCTCGATGTCGATGTCGGGCCGGAAGACGCACCGGTCGCGGAAGTAGCCATCGTGATGCTCCTGATCGAGGTAGAGCTCTTTCAGCGCCGGATCCGCGGCGAGATTGAGAAAGAAGCCGCATTGCTTCTGCTCGGGGCAGGTGTGGCAGCGCTCGTGGTGCCCCTGCAGGCCGAAGCGCTTCGCCATGGCAGGGGTGTAGAAGTCGCGCTTGCCGGCAGCCTGCACCGTCTCCGGCACCGTGCCGAGCCACCAGTTCACCAGGTCGAAGTGGTGGGTGGCCTTGTGGATCATGAGGCCGCCGGAGTTGTCCTTGTGACTGTGCCAGCGGCGGAAGTAGTCGGCCCCGTGGTTGGTGTTGAGCAACCAGTTGAAATCGACCGAGAGAATGTCCCCGATGGTCCCGCTCATGAGCAGTTCCTTCACCTGCGTGCGCGACGGCGTGTAGCGGTAGTTGAAGGCCACGCGGCAGCGGCGGCCGGTACGCTTAGTAGCGTCGAGAATCCCCTGACACTTGGCCGCGTTGGTCGTCATCGGCTTCTCGGTGATCACGTCGCACCCCGCCTCGAGCGCCCGGACGATGTAGTCGTGGTGCGTGCCGTCCACCGTGGTGACGATCACCACGTCGGGCTTCGTCTCGCGCAGCATCCGGTCGAAATCGGCCGCCACATACCCGGGCGGCACGGTCACACCGTTGGCGCCGGAGCGCTGCCGGGCCAATTCGAGTCGGCCGGGATTGAGGTCGCACAAGCCCACCATTTCCGTCGAGTCGCGGTAGGTTTTCTCGATCGCGTCCTGGTACATGCGCGCCCGCGAGCCCAGGCCCACCTGCACGTACCGGCGCCGGCGCGACAAGGCGTCGGAGGCAAAGGCCGGCCGGGAAGACAGCAGCACCAGCCCGGCACCGGCGGCTGCGGCGGCCTTCACGAAGGTACGGCGGTCCATGTCGGAAGCAGGCTTCGGCGCCATGGGAGAGGGTTCGGAGGAGGTGTCCATTGATAGGATCTTCCTTTCTCAGCTTTGTCTGATGATACCTGCGCGATAGGGGCAGTCAAAGCACTCGTAGGGCGTCGGACGGTGTCTGCGGGTGCTTGGATGGCGTCTCTACCCCCGGATGGCAGGGCATGAGGAAGCGCCACACCCGAGAAGTCCCGCTCTGCAGGCCTGCCGGGTAGCGCTTCGCCACACTCGTGGGAGACAACGTCGAACAGGTGACGGAGTAGATCAGGCGCGTCGCGGCCATTTACCGCGGCGTCGCGATCGACGACCCCGGCACCGAAGGGGCCTGGGATGCGGGCCTCTTCTCGCTGGCCAGGGTCGAGCCGGATCTCGGCGCGCTGGGAACCACCGTCCAGCCCGACGAAACCCTCACCCTCGATTGCATCGAGGCCCGCTTCGCCACTCGTTTCCGGCGGCTCATGGAAGAGGCCAACGCGCAGCGCGAGGAGGCCGAGACCGTCGCGGCGTCCTAGCGCTCGCGACGACGGCCTCCGGCCCCAGGTCGGGATCAGCTGCCGTCGTCGTGATCCCCGGCGGTTTCGAGGTGGAAGCGGTGCAGGACGTGGTGGACGACGGGTGCGAGCATCACACCGGCGACCACCAGGAACACCATGCCGGCGAACAGGGCGTACATCCCTGCCAACCACTTGCCGGCCGTCGTGTGCAGTTGGTCCACCGGGCCCATCCCGCCCAGGAGCATCGCCGCATTCAGGAACGCGTCGGTCCAGGAGAGCCCCTCGACGCCGTGGTATATCGCCATCCCGAGCATCAGCGTGCCGACCGCCAGCGGCAGCAACGCGAACGCCCGCGAGACCATGTGTCCGGCCAGATGCCACGGATGGGGCTGCACTCTATGTTCGTGCTCGTTCACCGGTCCTCCCCCGCGCGGGCCGCTTCCCGCCGTTCCCGCAGCGCTCGCCGCACGCGCTGCGCGGCCAGCTTGAAACCGTGGCCGCATCCCGACGCCATTCGAACGCCAGGACAGAGTGTACTTTGTCGGGGCTGGTTCTGGCTCCGCTGCAAGCGCTACGTAGGTGGCTCACCGGTAGACATCTTTGCGATGCCCCACCTTGGCCACGAAGACAAGCAGCTCCTTGTCGAAGATTGAATACACCACGCGGTAGATGCCTTGGCGGACCCGGTATCGATGGTGGTGTCCGGAAAGGTCCTCGCAGCCTGCGGGCCTTGGTTCATCGGCCAGGACGCGGATTCGAGCCACCACCCGCTGCCGGGCTTTCTTGTTCGGGAGGGCCTCGAGCTCTTTGGCCGCTGATCGCTTGATAAGAACCCTATACCTTGCCACGCTTCCTCAGGTCCTTGATCACACTCTCGAAGTCGAGGCTCGGTTCGGCCGCACGCGTCTCGAAGGCTGCCAGGTCGTCGGCGTCTTCCGCCAAGCTCTCGCGCACCGCGTCGTTGACGATGTCGGACACAGGCCGGTCCGTGGCAGCCGCCTTGAGTCGTAGGGCCCGGTGAAGATCCGGGTCAAAGTAGATGGTTGCCCGCTTGCTCGCGCTCATGTTGACAGTCTAACGCTTAAACGCTTTGACGTCAAGAGCCATCTCACACCGCGATTGAGCTGCACGGCGAGTGTGTGGCGGGAACGCTGGAGGGCAGGCACGGCGCGCACGCAGAGACCATGGCGCAGTACCGCCGCCAGCCGTGTCAGCTCCAACCGCCTGTTAGGGTGCAACTTATGGTTTGGCAAGAAGTTGATCGTGCGACAGCTCGGCATCGCGGAGGATCTTCGCCATGAGGCCGCGACCGATAGTCTCACCCGCGTGAACCGGTACCACTGTGGCGCGACCATCAGGATGCCGAAGGTACTGGTGGCTTCCCCTAACCCGGATGACCGCGAAACCGTGCTTCTCAAGCGCGGCGACCACCTGCTTGCCGGTTAGCGCACGAAAGGGGTTCATGCGGGAATGCGAACGCGCTGCACGCCGATGAAATCGAGCGAGTCCGCTGGCTCACCCTCGACCTCCAGGCAGAGCCGAATCGCTTCGCGGGCGCGCTCCATGAGTTCATCAAGGGAGCGCGCTTGAGTGTGGCAGCCCCGCAAGGCGGGGACAGACGCCACGTAGTAGCCGTCTGCATCGCGCTCAACGATGACGTCGAATTCCCGCTCCATGGTTACAGTCTACACCTCGTTGGCGTAAGCCACCTTAGCGCCAGCGTTAAGCTGCACGGCAGGTGAGGTGCAGGGCCAACGCATGGCACGAGCTCCACCGAAGGCACGCCCACCACGCTAGCAAAAGCCCATAGCCGTGTCAGCTTCACCGCCTTGAGCTTGAACTCCGCCGTGTACCGCTGAACCTTCCTCGGCCCCTTGATCTTCGCCATCCTGCCCCCCTCAAGCGTTAGGTCAGAGTGTCTACTTTGTGGGGGCAACTTCCGCGTCCGCTGCAAGGCGTTCTCAGGCTTGACCGTCATTCGGGTGTCAGAAGAGCAGTTGCCTTCGCCAAGATCTCTTGAGTTGTGACAGTCGGGAGAGCACACGCAAAACTAGCTTCGCGCGCCCGCCAGTCTAGGCTCTTGATTTGGTCGGACAGAATGAAACCGCTGACAGGCAAGCCCTCGGGAATCGCCACTTCGAACGGATAACCCTTGGTTTTCGACGTCACCGGGCAAGCCAGGAAGAGGCCAACTTTGCTGTTATAGGCCCTGGGCGAGAGCACCACGGCCGGCCGACGACCGGCTTGCTCGTGGCCGACTTGGGGAGTGAAGGTCAGCCAAACGATATCGCCCCGCCTAGGAATGTAGGGCATGGGAACTACCAGGCCTCGTCACCCTCAGGAGCGCCCATCGACACCTCACTGTGCAGGTTGCTCTTTCGCACTCCCGCGAGAAGATCAGCGAGACGGTAGGCCCGACGGGGCACTGGTGCTATGACGAGTTTCCCGTCCTGCACCGTTACTTCAACCTGGGAATCCGGCTCCAAACCGACTTCCGACGCGAACGGTTTGGGAATCCGCACCGCCAGGCTGTTCCCCCACTTCTGCACCCGGGCTACCAAGAGGTCACCCTCCTCCATGTATCAACAATGAAGATACATTTCCCGAGCGCTGTTGTCAAGCCTAAATGCGAATTTAGACGGACTTTGGGAAGACTACAGACGAAGACTCGCAGGTCTTGTTTGGAGGTTGCGTCTTCAGCCATTTGCACCTCGTAACGTGCCGCCGGACCACCTCATGCTCACCGTCGTGCCGGCCGGTGGTGCGTGGGGCTGGGCAGACTCGGAGTTCGCCTAATCCATCCAAAGGCCGCGACCTTGCTCAGAAGTATAGGCCTCGGAGGTTGAGCCGGCGCTGTCCCTGGCGTCGAGTTGGCCTAAGGCTCGGACCACAGGAGACCGAGGGAGCGGGCCTGGGCCTGCATGCGCGAGTGCAGGTCGGAGACCGTCTTCCACACCTTGCCTGCCAGCGGCCGGGGCGTGGCGTACACGCCTCAGTCCAGGCACAGGCAAATGAAGGCCGTACCGATGCCAACACTTGACTGAAGCTCCGGGCATCCGTCCTTCAAACCGGCGCGTCCTCGAGCCTTCTATACTCCCCCGGTGCAACGGCCCGGCGCCCAGACCTTGCTCATCCTCGCCCTGGCGCTGAACCAGTTCCTCGCAGTCTTTGCGGTCCGCGTGCCGGCCTCGTGCCTGCACGAGCCGCCCCAAAACCTGGTGATGACGACGAGCCACCTGGACGTCCCGAAGGAGGCCGATCCCAGGAGCCGGGACCCCCGCACGTCGGGTTTTGCACTCGACTGGCTGGCGCTCGACCCCGCGTCGGATTCACGCGTGCGACATCAGCCTGCAACGAGGCGGTAGCCGACGCCGGGCTCGGTGCGCAGGTACCGGGGGCGTGCAGGATCGGCCTCGAGCTTGCGGCGCAGCTGCGCGACGTAGACGCGGACGTAGTGGTTCTCGTCCCCGTACTCCGGGCCCCACACCTGGCGCAGGAGCTGGCGGTGGGTCAGGACCTTCCCCGCGTTCTTGACCAGCAGGGCGAGCAGCTTGTACTCGATCGGCGTGAGTCGGACCTCCCGCCCGGCCACGAACACCTGCCGCCGCGCGAGGTCCACCCGCAGCTCTCCGGTGGCGAACACCGGCTCGTCGGCCGCCCCCCCCGCAACCGAGGCGTGGCGCAGCGCCACCCGCAGCCGGGCCATCAGCTCGCCCACCCCGAATGGCTTGGTCAGGTAGTCGTCTGCGCCGGCCTCGAGTGCCGCCACCTTGTCGTGCTCCCGGTCGCGCACGGAGAGCACGACGATCGGCACCGGCGACCACTCGCGGACCTCACGGATCACTTCGACCCCGTCTCGGTCCGGAAGGCCGAGGTCGAGGACAACCAGATCAGGGCGCTGCAAGGCGATCTGCTCGAGCGCCTCCGCGGCCGTTGCGGCCTCGACCACGCGGTACCCCTCGCCCGCGAGGCTGACCCGAAGGAAGCGACGGATCGGCAACTCGTCGTCGACGACGAGGACGAGAGGCTCGGTGGATACCATAGCGGCGCGATCTCTCACGGCGATGTTAAACCAGTCAGTCCTCGGTGCGTTCTTCGGGCCGCAACTCCGGCGCTGGCCCGCCCAGCGGCAGCCGCAGCGAGAACACCGACCCGCCACCCAGCCGGTTGGCGGCCGTGATGCCGCCCCCGTGCGCGGCCGCGATGGCCTTGCAGATCGCGAGCCCGAGCCCGGCACCGGGCTGCCCTGTCTCGGACGGGAGGCGGTAGAACTTGTCGAACACGCGCAGCTCCTCGCCCACCGCCAGGCCGGGGCCCCGGTCAGCCACTTCGATCACCACGCTTTCTCCCTCCAGCCGTGCCGCGATGTCGATCGGCGACCCCACCGGGGTGTACTTGAGGGCGTTCTCGAGGAGGTTGACCAGGGCCTGTACGATGAGTGTGGTGTCGAGGGGCACGAGCGGCAGCAATTCCGGGAGCCGCGTGCGCACCTCGCGCCCGGCCAGGCGCTCCTCGAGCTGCCCGATTGCGGCGCCGACCACCTCCTCCACCGGCTGCCACTCCTTTCGGACGGTGATGGCCCCCGCATCCAGCCGCGTCATGTCGAGGAGGTTGGCGATGAAACGGTTGAGGCGCCCTGCCTCTTCGTTGACCGACTCCAGAAGCTCGCGGCGGGCCTCATCGGTCAGGGTCTCGCCGCCGCGCAGGAGCGTGCTCGAGGCCCCGGCGATCGCCGCGAGAGGCGTGCGCAGGTCGTGCGACACGGAGGCGAGCAGCGCGCTGCGCATCCGCTCGGTCTCCACCTGGAGCTCGGCGGCCTGTGCTTCGGCGGCGAGGTTGGTCCGCTCCACGGCCAGCGCAATCTGGTTGGCGAACGCGTCGAGCAGGTGGAGTTGCTCCGAGTCAAGCCGCCCCGTCCCGCCTGGTTTGACCCCGACGACGCCCACCGGACCCCGCAAAACCTTGAGCGGCACGTAGATCGCGCCGCTGCCGGGCAGCGTGACGGTCCCGAGTCCTGCCTTCTCCCCGTGGTCGAACGCCCACTGCGCCACGGATGCCTCCTTCGGATCGCTGGCGAACGGGGCGTTTCCGGAGAACGCCGCAGTCAGCTTTCCGTCCCGGTGGGGCAGGAAGATCGCCACCTGGCTCTCGAACACCTCCGCGAGATGGCGTCCCGCAACGCGAACCACCTCGTAGGTCTCCCCTGCGCCGGCGCACGCTCGGCTCACGGCGTATAGCGCCGCGGTCCTCCGCTCCCGCGCGCGCGCCGCCTCGGCCTGGTCACGGACGCGCGCCGTCAGGCCCGAAATCACGAGCGCCACCGCCAGCATCACTACGAACGTCAAGACGTACTGCGTATCAGCGACCGCGAACGTCAAACTGGGCGGCACGAAGAAGAAGTCGAACGCCGCAACGCTCAGCACCGACGAGAGGGCGGCCGGCCCCCGCCCGGCCCGCAGCGCCACGACGACGACCCCGACGAGGTAGACCATGACGAGGTTGGCGAGCGTGAGCCGCGGACCGAGGAGAGCAACCAGAAGGGTGCAGAGACCGACGATCAAGACGGCGAAACCGTACGCGGGCCAGCGGCTTCGCACCTTGCTGGCAGTCGGCCGGCGGGGCTCCTCGTCCCCGGCGGCGCCTGTGATGACGTAGACGTCGATCTCCCCGCTGCCTCGAACCAGCCTGTCCACGAACGAGCCGTGCAGCAGCTCGCGCCAGCGGGACTCCGCAGGCTTGCCAACCACGAGTTTCGTGACGTTCCGACGCCTGGCGTATGCGAGGACTTCCTCGACCTCGTCACTGCCGGTCAGCGTGACGGTCTCCGCACCAAGCTGTTCGGCCAGCCGCAGGGTGCTCTCGAGCTGTTCACGGTCCGCCTCGGCCAGGTGGAGTTGGGCCGGGGTCTCGACGTACACAACCAGCCACTCCGCCTGGAGGCGCGCGGCCATGCGCCGCGCTGCACGGATCCGGCGGACGGCGTACGGGCTCGGCCCAACGCAGACGAGCACACGTTCCGCGGTCGGCCAGGTCTCGCGGACGGCGTGCTCGCGCCGGTAGCGCTGCATCTGAGCATCGACCCGCTCCGCGGTGCGGCGAAGCGCCAACTCGCGGAGCGCGATCAGGTTGCCCTCGCGGAAGAAGTTCTCGGCTGCGCGCCCGGCCACCTCGGGCATATAGACCTTACCCTCGGCGAGGCGTTTGCGCAGCTCCTCGGCAGGCAGGTCCACGAGCTCGATCTCGTCCGCGCGGTCCAGAACAGCGTCGGGGACCGTCTCCCGAACGGTAACGCCGGTGACCTGGGCCACTACGTCGTTGAGGGTCTCGAGGTGCTGCACGTTCAGGGTCGTGTACACGTCGATCCCGGCTGCGAGGAGCTCCTCGACGTCCCGGTAGCGC
>Ga0315284_10004701_pt1 | contig 19394 bp, 15 predicted proteins | sample YL17G09_16_MG_FD_203696 | JGI IMG/M metagenome (GOLD analysis project Ga0315284, IMG submission 203696) | Sediment microbial communities from Yellowstone Lake, YNP, Wyoming, USA - YL17G09_16 | ecosystem: Environmental > Aquatic > Freshwater > Lake > Sediment | place: USA: Wyoming | collected... | reverse complement strand
ATGTCAGTGGCGCTTGCTTTTATTATTCTTGGTCTTTCGAGGTCGTTAGGAAGGTTGTTCATTGCGCCATCGACCTTTTCGTTGACTTCCATGAAAGCAAGGTTAATATCATTCCCATATTTGAATGAAAGGCGGATCAGGGCGCTTCCGTTGCGCGATTCGGATTCGATTTTATCGAGTCCCTGGACCTGGAGCAAGTTGCGACGGAGAATCGACACAACAGTGTTCTCAAGTTCCCTAGCACTGACATCAGGACGGGAGATGGCAACCGTGATTTCGGGTATGTCGATGTCGGGCATCAATGATACCGGCAGCTTGTTTGAGGCTACAATCCCAAGCAGCAATAGTGCGAGGAAGGTCATTATTACTGCGACAGGGCGGGTTATAAGGAATTTTATCATTTTCTCATTATTGTACTTTTGTTCATTTCATCTCCCTTTCTCTCACTGCCATCTTCTTTAACATTATTGGTTGGTAAATAAAAAGTCCGATAAAACTGAACACCAACCCCCCGATCGTTCCCGCGGCCAGTGCAAACCAGAACCTCTCATCTTTACCGGTCAGAAGGAAAGGAACTAACCCGATTATTGTTGAGAGCTTGGTAAGGATTATTGGAATTATCTTGCCGTTAAATGCCTTCAGATATGCAACTCTTTCAGGAAGTTCAGGTTTTCGTCTTCTTATACTGTTAAAGTCATTCAAAACATATAGTGTTGCATTTACTACAATTCCGCAAAGCAATATCATTGCTGCAAAAACGCCTTCATCGGCTGTTATATTAAAAAGATGAAACGTAAGAAAAACACCAATAAATGAGAACGGGATCAGGCTTATCACCACAAAAGGCTGTTTGAACGATTCGAGCAGTATGGCACAGATAAAATATATAATCAGAATCACGAGGAAGATCAGGTAGTAATTTGTCTTCTTCTGATCCCATGAAAAGCTGTATGAACCGCTCTGAGCAGTATAGCCAAGAGGAAGCATGGCGCTTGTTTCGTCGATGTTCCGGTACTGGATAAGCCTCCCAAGCTCATAATTGCCAATAAAATCGTAACCTACTGTAATAACATACTGCTGGTCCTCGCGCCTGATGGTATTGTCCGATACTTCACGGGTTACTGATGAAAAGTCCTTAAGTTTTACAAACTGTCCCGATGAAGTCTTAAGGGGAGCATTATTGAGGTTCCACAGATCATACTCCACCGACTGCAGCGACCTTATGCTCACCGGGGCATTCACACCACCGATATATGCACTTTGCAGCGGTGTAGCTGCCCTTGAGTATCTCTTTGCCTCATTGTATGCAAATGTAACATCCGATCCGTTTTCCGCAAGGAAGTACTTATCCATACCCAGCCTGTTTCTGTAAACCTTTCTGCTGCCCCGGCCTATAATGTAACCGCCGTAATCTTCACCAAGAAGATACACCTCCTTTATCCTTCCCTTGCCGCTTGCAATGAGTCTTTCCCTCAGGGCTTCGCAGTATGCATAAAGCTGATCATAATTGTAACCTTTCATTATTACCCTGTAGGTAGTCTGGATATAATCGCTGTAAACCTGGTTGCTGAATGCCTTTCCCACACCATAAACCGAAGCATGATAGCTTCCGATGCCATTCATATAATCCTCGATCCTGATCTTCTGAATAAAAGGGAAGATAGTAAAATCGTGCTCAGGCTTGAATGTTATTGAAACACTAGCCTGTTCCTTGCTCTGTATACGGGTGGTGAACATATCAATCTCTCCGTATGCCGCAAGCATATTTTCAAGTCCTGCACAGGTGGCATTCATATCCTCGATTGTAAGACCCTCTTCGCTGAGGCCTATCTCGACACTGAGCCGAGTGCGCTGAACCTCATCCGATCCCCCGTAATAATAGAACCTGCTGTTTTTCGCTTTTTCGTTAAAAAGCCTGAATGTGCCTCCAAGAGCCTTGTTAACGATTGGTTTTATATCCTGGACATACTTTTTGTTGCCAAGCGTTTTGTTGTATATCTTCTGGAATTTCGTACGATCCTCATCTTTTACCTGGCCTCGTGGGTCTTTCGGAAGCGAATCAGGCAGATAGAAGACCGGTAGTCCGAAGACCAGGATGGCAGTTATAATGAATATAACACGATGTTTTATTATGAAATCTATGCTCCTGAGGTATTTTTCAGAGAACATTGCCACTCTTCTTTTTCTTCTTATGACAATAGCATTGAACTTCGGAGCAAGCTTTATCTTTTCAATAAGTGAAGGAATAAAGAAAAGGGCAACCGCAAGGGAAACCGAGAGGTTTATTATAACAACCGAGGCAAAATCGGCTAGTGTGACTTTTGATGCTTCATCGAGGAAAAAGATAACGGATAGCGCCCCAATGGTTGTCAGGGTCGCCGCCAGGAGCGAAATCCCGACTTTCCGGTTCTTCTGGAACCTTATGTGATCGGTCATCACGATTGTGTTGTTGATGATGATGCCGAACGAGACAGTAATCCCCGCCAGGGAATAGAGATGTATCTCGAGCTTAAAAAGATAATAGAAAATAAAGGCGATCAATATATTGGCAACAAGGCTTATTGTTATTATAAGAAGATATTTGAACTCACGGCTGATCGCAAGCACAAACAGAAGGAGAAGGACGACCGAAAGTATTGTACGGAATATGTTTTTTGATATCTCCTTCTTCAGGTAAATTGTACTGTCAGCAGATGTTCTGATGCTATAGCCCGGAGGAAGTACGCCTTTAAGCTTCTCGATCACATCTTTTACTTCCTCAGCGACTTTTATGTTATTCACATTTCTGCCGGCGCTCACATTTATGTTTATAGTATTGAGGCCGTTTATCCTGAAATAACTTTGCGGACGCTGATCCTTCAGCTTAACCTGTGCAACGTCGCTAAGATGGATTATGCGACCCGAGGCTTTGGCGACAGGAATTTCGCCCCATCTGAAAGTCTCTTTATTGTTCCCTTCAAGAGTAAGATAGGTTCTTTTTTCAGGTCCTCCTGCCATGGTTTCAGATGCTCCGCCAAGTTCTTTTTCCAGAAGATAATTATTGATTGAAGTGCTTATTTCTGATGAGCTTATTCCCATTGCCGAGAGTTTCTGCTGATCGTAGGTGAGTTCCCATTCCTGGGGTGTGGCGCCATATATATTGACGCTGTAAACACCCTCCACAACGGAAATTGCCGGTTTTATAACCTCCTCGGCAAGAGTATAGATGTATGAAGGACTGGCATTGCCGTTAAGCTGTAAGCTCAGTATCGTTGAACCCGACTGGTTCGATGGCATATTCATGCTGATCTCAGGGTAGGAAACCCTTTCCGGAAGCCTCTTCCGTGATTCCCTCAGGAGTGATGCAACCTCAAATCGTTTAGCTCTCAGGTCGACATTTTTATCAAACTCGACTGTGATGTTGCCTCCTTCGGCGTAAGTGTACGATGAAATTTTCTTTATGCCTGTGACTGTTGTAAGGACACCTTCAAGTGTTGTTGTAACCTCCTGTTCCACAACACGTACAGGCGCCTCAGGCCAGGTCCAGGAGATAGTCAGCGAAGGAAGGTACCTTGTCGGATTCAGCTGAAGAGAGAGCAAAGGGATCATTGCCGCACCGACAATGATCAGCATAACGAAAATTATGTTGACCGTAAATGTGGATAAGAACGAACTATAGTGAGGGTCCTTATTCATTCTTCCTTCACAATTGTTTCGTGTGCAAGGTTCACATTCCCGCTGACGATGACCAGATCGCCGGGCTCAAGTCCCTCTTTTATTGATACCGAGGTGCTGTTCTCAAACTCGACCGTAACATATTTCCAGATTGCCAGCGAGTCCTGGCGGACAAAGATCACATCCTTGCCCTGCCTTATAACAAGAGCTTCCTTGGGTACCACAAGGCGGTTCGTAACAGGTTTCTTTATTACAACCTTAACGTTCATACCGTCGATCAGCCTTCCGTTATTCCGGAATTCTGCCCTGACCTTTACCATACCTGTTTCATCGACCTGGGGATTTATCTGTGAAATTCTTCCGGTAATCAGGGTGCTGTCGTTTATGAAAGGGATTATTCCCACAGGCATCCCTTTGTTTATGAAGCCAAATTCAGATTCGATAACAGGAAACTCAACCTCCATCGTCTGATCCTGAATAACAGTGCAGAGGCTTTTGTAGTTCTGGCTTGGATTCCATTGAAGAGCTTCGAGGTTTGCAACCACTCCGCTGATAGGTGAATGAATCCGTGTATTGCTATAATTATATTCAGCCAGGTTCAGAGCTGTTATTGCATCATCGAGACCACTGCGTATACGGGAAGTTTTGATCTTCTCAGGAGCAAGTCCTGTTGTGTCGAAAGTCAGGTATTTACTATAAAGATCGTCTTTGAAATTGATCTCCGTCTTTTCAAGAGTCTGTTTGGCAGTTATAAGATGTGATTTGTATTCAAAATCTTCGATAACAGCAAGCAATTCACCGGCTTTAACTTTCTGTCCGTTGCGGATAGTAAGTTCTTTTATTATTCCATTAACCTTGAATGGAATTACTGCTTTTTCAGAAGAGTAAGCTTTACCATTGCTCACAAGCTCGTGGTAGAATATTGAAGGTTCTAGCTTAACAGTCTTTACAAGCACCGCTTCGGGACGTGAAGAGCGGCGGGCCATCTCTTCGAGGTTTTCGGCGGTTTTAGGTTTGCAGGAAACAATTAATAAAATGATGATCAGCAAGGTAATTTGAGGTTTGGCTTTCATCGTTATAAGGGCTTATAACAAGGTTTGTATTAAAGACTTCTTAAATTTAGGAAACTTTCTTTAATGAAGAAGAAAAATAACTATAAATTTCGTTAAGCAATTCACTGGTTCAACATTCTTTTTCTCTGTGGATCTCTGTGTCTCCTCTGTGTCTCTCAGTGTAACAATAATAAAAAAAGAACTTACACAGAGGAAATCCGGAGGAGTCACAGTGGGACACGGAGGGAATGATTTTGTACTATTTGTTTAATAATGCTTTCAGAGGTTTTATCAACCTGAAAATCAACCTGCTGTTGTCAGTGATAATATCTGCTGTTCCGGTCATTTCGTTTATAAAATTTAACTCGATTTTGTAGGTCGATCTCATGCCATTAACAAGATCAATCTCTGCAATATAAACATCATTGGCCGGTACAAGCGACAGGGATTTAATCCTTCCTTTTATAACACCGAATTCCATATTTGGAAATCCCGAGAGCTTGATATTTACCTCCTGTCCAACTCTTACTCTTCCCAATCCGGAAGCAGGAACATTTGCCCTTACTATTATCCTGCTCCGGTCCTCAGGAATTACTGTTGCCAGTATCTCACCTGCTTTTATAACCTGGTTCTCATTCCAGAAACTCGTGAAAGTTACTTTTCCTTTAACAGGACTCTCGATCAGGTATTTCTCCTTCCATTGCCCGACAGCTAAATTAAGCATCTGGAAAGCTTCATCAATATCCAGCCTGTACTGATGCAGCTCTTTCTCAAGCTGAACCTGCAGATCGAGATGGGTTTCCTTCATTCTTAATGTTGAAGATTCATTGTTCTTAATTGAAGCTTTAAGCGCACTGTGTGATGATTGCTTCTGAATTAACGCCTGTTTCGATCTTTCAAATTCACTGAGAGTTACAGAATGAAGGCTGCTGACATACAGCATGGAATCGCGTTCAAAACTGTTGGTGACCAGCCTGAGATCCTCTTCTGACAACCTTTTCTGGTTCAGAAGTTCGGAAGTGTATTCTTCCTGTTTCCTTATCTGCTCTTCCAGAAGCCTGAGCTTCGAAGGAATATATGCCTGGTTCAGGTAGTCTTTAAACTGTTGAAATACTGTTACAAAGCGGGAGTAACCGGTCTGTATTTCTCCGACCCACAGGCTTACCGGCAGATCATTCTTCAGCACAATATGTTGCCAGTCAGGATTCTTCTTAAGAGTATCAAGAAACGTTTCAAGTAACCGGACATCTTCAAAACGGGCCGTGTTTTCAATTAATGCTACTGGTTGTTTTATAATTACATTATCCCCGTTACTGACAATCAGTTTTTCAATTTTTCCTCCCGCCTTTGCAATCAGCGATGCCGGAGAATTATAAGTTGTAATAGTAACCGGAGCGGTAACAATATTCGGGTAATTGATAAACCAGGTCACGCCCAGGATAGCCAGGATGATAGCAAAAAACAGGAACAATCCCCATTTAAGAAAGCTTCCCGGGATCCCGGACATTACTTCCTGCAGTTCCGGGCTTCGGATTTCGTGTTTGTTTATCTCTGCCATAGTTTTTTGCCCCCTAAATCCCCTAAATGGGGGACATTAAAATTCTGCACCTTCTTTGCTCCTCCACTTTTGGAGGTTGGTTGGGACAGATTTGGATGTTAAATACTACTTCTGTCTCTAACCGTGATTTTCCTTCTACATATTGTTTCTATCTCTTCAAGAACTATATCTAATTCTTGATAGATCTCATTATTTGTGAAGCGAATTGTTGTAATTCCGAATTTTTCGAATTCGTCTTCTCTGCCTTGATCTTTTTCTTTGTTTCCATCAACTTCATGAATCGAACCATCAATTTCTATAACTAACATGGCTTTATGACAATAAAAGTCAGCAATAAACATATTAATAGGATGTTGTCTTCTGAACGTAAGGCCCAGTATTTTTTTATTTTTTAACTCCTGCCAGAGTAATACTTCTGCTTTAGTCATATTTCTTCTCAATTCAGCAGCTCTTAAGAATATTTCAGGAGTCGCACCATAGAAGAATTCTGCATCTATTACCCGGTTCCTTTTCATGTTATTATTACATAAGGTCCTAATTTACAAAAATTAAGCACGTACTTATCCTTCTATTTTTAGCCCCCTGAATATCCATTTCCTGCCCCCTAAATCCCCCAAATGGGGGACTTATATTTTCTGCACCTTCTTTGCTCCTCCCCATTTGGGGAGGCCGGGAGGGGCAAACCCCATGGATCAGTTCCCCAACTCCAATTGATCCTCACATTCCAGCCCCCTAAATCCCCCAAATGGGGGACTTAGATTTTCTCCACCTTTTTTACACCTCCCCATTTGGGCAGGCCGGGAGGGGCAAACCTTGGGATCAGTCTTCAAGTTCCAGCTGGTCCTTCACATTTCTGTCCCCTAATTCCCCCAAATGGGGGACTTATATTTTCTGCACCTTCTTTACTCCTCCGCATTTGGGGAGGCCGGGAGGGGCAAACCCGGGGATCATTTTTCAAGTTCCAACCGGTCCTTCACATTCCTGCCACTTAAATCCCCCAAATGGGGGACTTATATTTTCTGCACCTTCTTTGCTCCTCCCCATTTGGGGAGGCCGGGAGGGGCAAACCCCATGGATCAGTTCCCTAATTCCAGCTGGTCCTTCACCAGATTAAAGTATGCTCCTTTCTTTTCAACAAGCTCCTTATGTGTCCCTTTTTCAACTATCTCACCTTTTTCGAGAACAACAATCTGATCGGCATTCTTTACGGTACTTAACCGGTGTGCAACGATTACCACTGTTTTTCCCTTGAAAAATGTTCCAAGGTTATCCATAATTGTTTTTTCGTTCGTTGCATCAAGTGCATTTGTAGCCTCATCGAAAAAGATAAAGTCGGGTTCTTTATAAACAGCCCGGGCAATCAGCAACCTCTGCTTCTGACCCGTGCTGAGCCCGTGACCATCATTTCCTATCCTTGTATTATATCCGAGAGGCAGGCTCTCGATATACTCTTTAATATTTGCTGTCTCTGTTGCCCTGTCGATCTTCTCTTTATCCGCTATATCATCTATAAGGCCGATATTTCCCGCAATCGAATCAGAAAAAATATATCCCTCCTGCATTACAACCCCACATCTCTTTCGCCATTCCGACTGGCTGAATTTGTTAAGCGGTGTACCATTCAGCGATATCTCCCCTTTGACCGGGGGATAAAATCCCAATATCAGTTTTATCAGTGTTGTCTTCCCGCTGCCACTAATACCGACAATTGCCGTAACCTTTTTTGCAAGTATTGTGAGTGAAACATTGTTGAGAACCTTCTCCGAATGGGGCCCTTCGTACTGGAAAAGCAGGTTTTTAATCTCGATATCTTTATCTGCAGGGATATCTCTTATCTTATTGTCCTCGGGTTTCTCTTCATCCTCCTTGTTATGTATCTCACCAAGTCTTTCGAGACTGATCCTTGCATCCTGTGCAGCCTGGGTAAATCCGATGAATTGCTGGATGGGCGCATTGAGCTGGCCTATTATGTATTGAATTGCCATCATCATGCCGAGGGTCATCTGACCGTCAATTACGGCCTTTGCCGATAGAAATGAGATAAAAATATCTTTTGCCTGGTTGATAAGGGCCGCGCCGAGCTGCTGGTTCTGGTTAAGCATCATGCTTTTAAGGCTGACCTTGAATAATTTTATCTGAATCCTCTCCCACTCCCATCTCTTTTGTTTTTCGCAGCTGTTTAGCTTTATCTCCTGCATTCCTGTTACAAGCTGTACAATATTGCTCTGGTTGGCTGCGCTTTGCTGGAACCGTTTATAATCGAGCTCTCTCCTTCTTTTAAGAAAAAGCACCACCCAACCAATATATAGAGCACTCCCAAGAAGAAAGATGCTTAGTATGCCCAGGTTATATGATGCCATAATTATGATGTACATAACCAGTGTGATGACAGCGAATATGATGCTTATAAGGGAATCCGTGAGAAAGGTCCTTATCCGGTTATGATCGCCTATTCTCTGCATTATATCGCCGACGAGCTTGACATCAAAAAATGATATTGGCAGCTTCATTAGTTTAATCAGGAAGTCAGAAATAAGAGATATGCTTACTCTGCTTGTAACGTGGAGGCTTATCCAGTTGCGGAGCAGTCCGTTTGCAGTCTGGCTGAGGGTGAGAATCAGCTGGGCAACAAGCACCATAACAACAAAAGCAATATTACTGTTCCCGATACCGGTATCGACAAGAGATTGTGTGAGGAAAGGGAAGATAAGGCTTATTATGCTCGCAGTTAGCATGCCGAGCATAAGTTGAAGGATATATTTTGTATAAGGACGAATATAATTCAGGAGATATAAGAAACTGAGTTTGCTTTTCTCCTCATCCTCCTGTTTATAGAACTCAGGTGTCGGTTCGAGAAGAAGTGCCGTCCCTTCCTGGACGCCATCGCTTTTGGTGCTGTACCAGCATTTCAAAAATTCATCTGTTGTATAGCGAAGGAGGCCGGAAGCGGGGTCGGCGACATACACAGTTGCCCCTCCCCTGACCCCTCCCCTAAAGGGGCGGGGGATATGATTCCCTTTTGAAATATTATAAACCACCACAAAATGTCTTTGGTTCCAATGAACGATACACGGAAGCGGGACTTCGTCGCGCAGCTGTTCCCAGGTAAGACGGTAGCCACGGGTGCGGAAGCCTATGCTCTCAGCGGCATCGCTGATGCCAAGCATCGAAACACCCGATTTGGTTATGAAAGATTTTGAACGGAGAGATTGTAATGAGTATGTTTTCCCATAGTGCTTCGCCACCATCTGCAGGCAGGTGGGACCGCAATCCATAGAATCGAGCTGCTTGAACAGAGGAAACTCAGGCATAACTGCTACTTTTTCAAACTTACCAGGACCAGAACCGGATTATCCGTTTCTTTCAGACTTTTTGCCAGTTTTTCAAGTTCTTTTTTCTTTCCGGGGTATTTAGGTTTAGAATTCTTAAAAGTTTCAGAAGCAATATAATTTTTAAGTTGTATTGCTTCAATCCACGCAACCAAAGTGTTGTTATCTTTTACTGTTTGAGGCATTATATTGGGGCCTCCGTCAAAGTCATTAATCAAACCTTTTTCAGGATCAAAAAGTACTCTGAAATTATTCACTTTTGAAGCGATTAATGAGAAACCTTCATTTTTACCATCTGGTTGAAAATAAAACTCATAATAAATATAATCTCCCCATTCAAATAATTTCTGAGGTGTAAGAAAATTATGAATTATATAGGCCACCGGGGCATTTGTTCTGGCCTCTGGTGTAATACGAAGTTTCCCCACGTCAATTATTAAGTGGGGCTTAAAGGCTTTGTTCCGATAAACGAATACAGTATCGCTGTACATTTCCTTTTTAAAAAGCTGGTTGCTAAATCTGTAAAAGAGATTTTCATGTAAATAGCCGACGGTGCGATTCGTCTTATCCTGCCATTTATATGTATTTGGATAATTCATTATTACCTTACCTAAAGTATCGGTCAGGATAAAACTATTATTTGTTCTGGCCATATTATTATCATTGTAACATAATATTCCATCATTTGTAATTCTAAAGTTAATGGCAACCTTAAGCGGAGACTTAAAACTTCTCATAAGCTTACCATCCCTATTATAAACTAAAAACTTTTGCAACCAACCATCAACAAGATAAATTGATTCGTCTTTTGGATTTATGTCTATATCATGGCCTACTGTAATTTCATCTGGCCCTCTGCCTTCCTTGCCAATTTTTGTTACAAATAAACCGTTGTATCTGAACATGTTAATATTTGCATAACTATGGATCAGGAAAAAAGATTTGCCGAAAACTATGTTTTTTATTTCAGGTAATACGTTTTGCTTAGTTGTTTCCAGAGGGATATACTGAACATCTATTGCACCTAAATCAGACAACTTAACAGCCACTTTTTTAGGTAACTTTCTTAAATCAATTTTTAAAGGTTGACATTCTGTTGGTATAGGCAAAATCAAACCATTTATTATTAGCATTACAAACAGAATTGTGATTCTTATTATAGTCAGCACAAATTTCGTTTTTATCATTATTTGTTGATTAGTATGTAGTTAATATTATTGACACTATGAGTATTTTATTCGATTCAAAAAGTTGCTATCTTGACTTAAGAAAAAGAGGCTATATCTGCTTAAAATTAGCCTCTTTTTGTATTTGTTTAGACTATTTTGAGATAATTTTGTTTGTGGGTATCAAATAATACATTGCCACACACCCCACCCCCCCCATTGTGTATGGCAATCAGAATTACAAGAGCTTGGTGTTGACTGGATATAACGAATTCCATCTCCAACAATATGACATTCACAACACTCACTACCATAACCTCCCCTTAAGGTTACCAGTTCTTCATGGTTCATTAATTTTTCAGAATTGATTTGCAGTTTATTTAGCCTTTTCATAATATTCAATTTTTTAGTTTAACAAATAGTTTTCAATTCCCCTGATTTATCATTTCACAGGCTGCAACCTAAGTTACAGAAAATTATTATCTTCGCATTGGTACACCCCCTTTCTGTTTAGGAAAGGTCCGGGCGGAGAGCGTTGGCACCGGGCTCAGAGCGCAGAGCAGCTTTCCGCCCTTCTCTTTCAAATTTACTACAAATGAGTCCATTAATTCTAAAAAATTAACTTATTGTTAACTAATTAACAGTATCTGTTTTAATACTGACTTCCTCCTTTTCTTTAAAGATTTCCCTGAAATACCTGATGTCATCAATTTCGTATTGCGACGGAAGCTTGTAACCATTTATGAAAAAGGTCGGAGTGCCAAGGACATTAAACTCTTTAAAAAGACGTCCGTTCTCTTCACTGATCTTACCTGAGATATTGATATCTTCAGGAATACAAAGACCTTCTGTTATCCTTGTCCTGGAAAAAGGATCTACATTAAACCATTGTTCCAGTAGTTTCAATGAATCTTCATCCTTACCTTTCCTGTTATTATTATACAATGTGGTGAGAATCTTGTTGTCAGATGTCATAAGCACAAGATTGATAAGAATATTTTCTTTATTTTTAAGCATATCCCTGATTTTCTCAAAAGCTCTTGCACAGTGTGAACAATGAAGGCTGAGAAAAGCTGTTATTTTAATAGAAGCATTCCTGCTCCCAAAAATCAGACTGCTTTCCGAAAAAGGAATATCATAATGCGGCTGATTCATTAAAAGCACTTTCAGAATATCAGGATTTTTCTTAAATCCAAGATATTTGTAATAATGCATCTCGTCGGACATTTTCTCCCTCCAGAATAATATGAACAGGGTGTATATGGTCGTAATTATCAGAAAGGTAAGCAACAGAGCTACAAAAGAATTCAAAGAAAAACTAATTTCTGAAAACTGTGGGAATAGCAGCATGAATTCAACAATCAAAATCATTTGAACACCAAGACACAATGGGCACCACCTTCTAAGAACAAATCCCTGGTAATAAATCGAGAAGAGTGGATAAGGAATCGACAAAGCGGCTATAATAGCCATGAGAGGCAAGCCTGCTCCTCTTAAATCAAGCAAAAGAAAAAGAAAACCACCTGTAAAGTAAATAAATCCTATGTCTGCCCATCCAAGCCAACCAAATACTTTTGAGGCTTTATCATTCAGAACAGTATTGCAGTTGGTGGTTTTATTCAGATGGCACAATTTATCGGTCAATGAAAAATGCACTTCAAATTCGTGCAGAATGAGCAGAACAGAGAGTATTATTCCTGCAATTTTTGTAAATAATAAAACCGGAATTACCTTATCGGCAATCCCTTCTCCGGAAACTAATAGGTTAGTAACTGAATAAATAATCAAAACAACCATTGCAAACAAGACCAATGGGAACATTGATCTATTGATAAGTTCGTTCTTCCATTTAGTTAGAAAATCCTTTTCACCTGATCGTTCGTCAGGGTTAAGCAAAATAACAGCTCCTGAACAGTTTTCCAGAAACTCCTTTTTATCGATTTTTCTTTTTTCTTTGTACGATGAATAACATGTAACGTGGTCATTTTCAATATTTGTTACAAATCCTAACTGACCACCGCCATTTTTAAAATGAACAATATATGGGGCTTCAAGGTCAGGTAATTCATCTATTTCATATCTGAGGGGATAATTTTCAATATGCCACTCATTCAGAGTATCGCATATACTCTTAAATGTAGGATAATTTGGATGTGATCTTAGCGCTTCCTTTACTGAATTTTTTATTACATGTATTCCGAAATACTTAACAGCACGCTGAATGATTCCAACCGTATTATCTTCCTTTGCTCTTTTCATATTCAAATGCAGGTTTTTTGTCATTTGTCAAAGAATGAAAAAGCTTATGCATCTTTTCTGCCATCATTGATGCAGTAAACTTCCTGATAAAGCTCCTGCACGCATTTTCTGCAAGTCGGATTCTTAGTTCAATGTCTCCGGCCATGGTAAGGATGGCATCTGATAACTTTTCTGTATCGAAGGTAATTTCTCCTTCACTGCTGATAACAGGATTGATAAACAGGCACTCTCCATCTGAAAGCAATTCATCTAATCCGTTTATCCTTGACACAATCAACGGGATCCTGTTTGCCATCATTTCAAGAACTGTATAAGGGCAATGATCATAAACTGAAGGTGCGATACCTATATCAGCAATCTTGTAAAATGAGGTCACAAGGTCTTTGGACAGGAATCCTGTATATGTCACTTTCCCGAACGAGGATTGAAGCTTTTTCTGGCAATCCTGTATGTTACCCTGTCCCAGTAATATTAATCTCAAATTGGAATTTTTCATGCAGGTTACTTCAAATGCCTCCATAAGGGAAAATATTCCTTTACACGGATCGATCCTGCCTGAAAAAAGAATTATTATATCATCACTTCGAAAGCCAAGCTTTTCCCTTAATTCATTTTTTTCTTCCTTTGAAATTGTTTTGTATTCACTGTAATCCAGTCCGTTATGAATAACACTAACCTTTTCCGGGTCAATCGCATACTCATTTACCAGGAAATCTTTCATATACCTGGTCACCGATACTATATGATCAGATAGTCTGTACATTTCCCTCTCCTGGGATAATGTAAACTCAATGTTATTTGAAGGTTTATCGATATTAAGATCCGCAAGTTTCTTACGGTTGCCCTCAAATATCTGCTGCCACTGTGCAAAGTGTACTATGCTAATGACAGGAAAGTTAAGACATTCCTTAAGTTTGACAGCAATCGGAAGGTCATCTATATAGTTGATGTGAAATATAACATTGCCGTTTTTTGGTATATAATCAGACAACAACCTGACAACGGCAGAGGCATATTTTTTCTCAAAAGAATTGTTTTGTGCTGATTGATAAAACGGGGATGGAATTGTAGCTTCAATAATCCGGTCAGCCCCGGTTCTTATTGAAAATTCTTTACAATCATTACTTTTGTATGAAATTATGCAGATATTAATACCAGGGATTGCCAGTAGTGACCGGGTCAATTCCCTGATATAGGTACCTATACCATATTGCATGCCCCGGGAATTTGATTTGAAAATGAAAAGAGAGATCATATTATATCACTTTAGTAATAGGTTACATGTCCTCTGAAGTTCTTTTCTGTTATTTCTTTCAAGCTCATCGTTTGAAAACCAGCTGTTCTTACCTATCGGATGCCAAAGATGAAAAAGAGTTCCGGGAGAATAATAGATGGGCAAATCTAACATTTCAAGGCGTTTTATTCTTTCAGTATCTTCCGGTCCCCAGCCATAGAAATTCTCATTTTCGCCTCCCGCTGCCAGGTATTTTTCTTTATTCACAACAAATGCTCCGCCAACCGAATGGTATCCATGCATTAGCCTCATGACAGGTACCCGTTTCAGGAGGATTTCAATATTCAGCAACTTTTTAAACAAATCGCAACTGATTCTATCGCAAGAATAAAACCTTCCATCATAAGGTAAACTTAGCACAGCCTCATTTGTACGTATTTTACTTATGGCATCTGCGATATGATCCGGAGGGGCTATTGAATCCGCATCCCAGACTCCAATAATAGGAGTATCAGAAGTATTGATTAATATGTTTAGCCATTTTGTCCTGTGAAAAACCTCATCGGAATCCTCAACATAATCATATCGTAATCCCTCCAGATTAACTTCCGGAAAATACCTGCGAACGGAATCAGCTTCAAGGATTATGAATTTTGTTCTGAAATGCTGGAAGGTATATTTAATAAGCGTTTCAATGTTTTCCTTACGTTTTTGAGAATCGATACGGAGGGGAACCAAGAAGGTGACGTCTGTTAAATCTATTATCTCGTTATCTTCAGAAATTTTAATTTTATATGATATTCCTTCCGTTTCGAGACATAAAGATTGCCTGGATAAAAGAGAAATAAAAAATGAATCCAACTCATCTTTTCTAAAGAATTTTTTGCGTTGATTTGCCTTCTTTATTTTATTGATCCATTCATATAATTTCAGTTTTTTAGAATATTCAATTATTTTGCCTTTCAAAAGATCATTATGCAGGTTGATTTCAGTTTTGTCCGGCTCAATTCCCAAATATCTCAACTGCTCAATAGCAATTTCATCAGCATATTCCATCTGTTTAGCTCGCTTCTGAACAGTGATCTGCTGTTCATGGAACCGGTAATGTAAGAGTACTTCTGGTATATTTGTGATGTGAAAATGCCTTGCTGCACGCACAATTAAATCATAATCAGCAGAATAGTAATACTTTATATTGTACTGTAAATTAAACTTCTTTAAAAAATCATTTCGCAGAATCAAGGTAGGGTGTATAAAGCAGTTGTTAAATAGCAGAATTACTTTAATTCTCTCATAATTTGACTCTCTGAAAATATCTCCTTCTTTACCAAAATATCTGAATCCACTTCCCGCGAGACCTATATCAGGATTTTCTTCCATAAATATGTATTGTCTTTCTAGTCGCTGCTTCAAAGCAACATCATCTGCATCCATTACAAATATGTATTTACCTTTTGCAATACTCATTCCTTTATTCCTCGAAGGATAATTACCAATATTTGCCGGATTGCTCAGAATTTTAATTCTTTTATCTATAAATGATTTGATTATTTCAAGACTATTATCAGTTGAACCATCATTTATTATAATAAATTCAAAGGAAGCATATGATTGATCCAGTATGCTTTGAATGGCTTCACTTAAGAATTTCCCGGCATTATATACCGGCATTACAACTGAAATATATGGATAATCAGACATCTTTTTTAGATTTCAATTATTCTTCCATTCTATCGGATGTTAATAGGTGCTTTTTAAAATCTGGTCGCATTGCTTCATTTAAAATATATAATCCCAAACCAGCAAATCCGTTAAGTCCAAGGTTAGATTTGTCTAATTCATCGAGCCATGAATTCCACTTTCCCTCATTATCAATAAACCTAAATGCTCTATCAAATGATCCCGGGCTCAAGTCATAAGTCTCTAGATATGGTTGATAAATTAACTTCTTCAGATTTAAGGATGTCAGGTTATCTACAAAAGAGCCATCATCTCTAATTGCACTTAAATCTGGTCTGTTACTATTAGCTAAAGGTTGAAATAGCTCTTTTATTTCGATATCAGAAATGGATTCGAAAGCTCTTTGTGCAAGATTATGCAGGACAAAACTGTCGGCAGGAATCTCATTTTCTTTTATTCTGAACACCAGGTACTCGTGGAGATACTTCAACAACTTTCTGGTTTTAACAGGGAATAATTTCAGTTTATACATTTCCAGAAGGAACCAAAAGAGTGAGCTAATTGTCCCAACGCTTAATGATATTATATTAAAATCAAGGTATCTTTTATGGATCAGCAACCTTTCACATTCATCCGTCAGAAATATAAGATGTTGCTTTTTTATCAGAGTATTAAGATTCTTATCATCAATTTCATGTTCAAGCAACCTTATTATATGAAATAAACCATAGCCAAAAAGGTCATCGCCTGAGTTTATAAGAATAGGATTGTTTAGACGATGCTTATATACTGTATTATCTATATCAGCCAGCGCTTCATCCGTATCTGCCTGAACAAATTTGTTTTTAACCAGGTATTCTATACCCCAGCCGATCCCGGTGAGCCCGTTTTCAAAATTTACAGGGGTGGAAGTATTGATCTGTTCATATATCTCGTCGATAAGCTCGCCGGCATAATCTTCGTAAATTTTGTTATTTGTATATCGTGAATAATGGTAAAAGAATATAGCAATCCCCATTTTGCCATTCAGCAGTCCTGGATTGTCAATAAAGCTGGCATTTAACAGGAGCACATTCGCAATCCGCTGCAAACGATTTTCAATTTTTTCTAGGAGCAGATTATTATTATCAGTCCGGTTCATTTGTTTTTGACTTTCACTGGTTAAACAAACAGGACAGTTTCAGACAATAAATTTCGGCAATAAAGGGGACATGATTGCAATAAAAAAGCGGACAAAACTGGACAGAAGTGGACAAAAGCTGACAATAGTGGACAATAACTGCCTTTCCGCTTATTTAAAGTTCTTGGGAACGTCAAATGTTTTATAGACTGTCTTTAGGTGATAAGGATCAATTAATCCATTTGGAATATTAAGATTGGCTTTTTTAATCCAACGATTAAGAGTCCTGACAGAAATGCCGTATTCATCAGCAACCTCTTTTCTAAATTTGGCCTTCAGTGCAAGATCATCAATATTTGTATTCATGATCATCTATATTTGCATTATTGACCCTCAGGATCAGCCAATCTGTTATATGAACTCTATGAATCAAATAACTAACCAGAAACTCACCTCTGATTAATACTTCTCCTTTTAACTGACAGCAGTTAAATTTTTAGTTTAATTGGAATTGATATGAATTTGTTACCCGGATTTTAAATATTTTTAGATTCGTGGTTCTTTAATGACCGAGAGCGTAGAGTTGTGGTCAGAGAGCAGAGCTCAGGCCGAAGGCACTGACCGACGAAGGTCGCAGACACTGACCGACGAAGGCGCGTCAGCGAGTGTCAGTGGCACAGAGCGCAGGGCACAGAGCGCAGAACAGGAATAACAAAGTAAGGTTTAGCAGAATGTGATGAAGATTGCTTCTCCGCCTGTTGGCAGATCGCACCGACAGTAGTTCTATTGAAACTCGGTTTTATCAAAATTCAGGAGGTTAATGACCTGCCCCAACGCTTCGGTCGGGATCTTCACTTCGTTCTGATATGACTTGCATTCCGCAGGGCGGGACTTCATGGCGGAGCTGTTCCCATGTAAGACGGTAGCCGCGGGTACGGAAGCCTATGTTTTCACCTGCATCGCTGATGCCAAGCATCGAAACACCTGAACGGGTAATGAATGATTTATAGCGAAGAGACTGCAAAGAATAAGATTTCCCATAGAACTTAGCAACCATGTGAAGGCATGAAGGGCCGCAATCCATTGAATCGAGCTGCTTGAAGAATGGGAATGCTGGCATGTTTATCACTTTTTCAAACCTACCAGAATCAGGACAGGATTATCTGTCTCTTTAAGACTGTTTGACAGTTTTTCAAGCAATTTTTTCTTTTCAGGGTATTTGGGAGTTGAATTTTTAAAGGTTTCAGAGGCAACATGGGCTTTAAGTTTAATAGCATCAATCCAACTTATTAATGTCATATCATCTTTTATTGTTTCGAGCAGAATGTCTGGGCCCCCGTCCAGATCATTTATTAACCCTTGTTCTGCATTGATGAAAGCCTGAAAATCAGTTGTTTTCGATCCTATAAAGCCATATACTAAATTGTCTGTTTTAGGTAGAATCCTATAGGTATATTCATAATAAATATAATCGCCAAATTCAAACAGGTTAACTGGACGGATATAATTTCCCCCGAGATAGAAGAGATCATACTGAGCACGTGCTTCCGGGGTTAATAACCTGTTCCCCACCGCGATGACTAATTGAGGTTTAAAAACCATGTTCTCAAAAACATATACGGTATCAGAGTATACTTCTTTCTTAAATAGTTGGTTATTAAACCTATAAAATAAATTTTCTCGTCCAATACCGATAACACCTTTTTTATTTGGAGTGAACGGATACTTGTTAGGAAGATTCTTAATAATTCTCCCTAAAGTATCTATCACCACAAAACTATTTTCAATATTACCTTGAGTATTTTCAAAATAGCACAATATTTTATCATCAGCAAACCGGAATTAAATGGGTGCATTAAAAGGGATCTTAAATGTTTTTAAAAATTCTCCGTTTTCAGAATAGACATTAAATTTCTCCTGCCAACCGGACACTAAATATATTCTATGACCATCCTTATCTATATCTATATCGTGGGCAACCTGGAATTCGTTTGGCCCTCTTCCGACTGTACCAATCCTGATATCAAAGGATCCATCATTCCGGAACTTAACTATAGTATTAAATTGTTTAATAATAAAAAAGCTATTACCAACTATAAATCTATCTGTAACTGCATTTATATCAAAACGCCCCATCACACTTTGATCATTAGTCTGCAATGGTATATAATCAATATTAACAAAACCTAAATCGGAAAGTTTAACATCAGAGATTTTTAGCAACTCTTTTAAATCAAATGTTATAATTTGACTTTTATCTTTATAATTTGCACTTTGACAACTTGTAATAAAGAAGGAAATGAACAGAATTCTTATAAATGCTTTCATAGATATGCTTAATT
>Ga0315284_10004699_pt1 | contig 19395 bp, 16 predicted proteins | sample YL17G09_16_MG_FD_203696 | JGI IMG/M metagenome (GOLD analysis project Ga0315284, IMG submission 203696) | Sediment microbial communities from Yellowstone Lake, YNP, Wyoming, USA - YL17G09_16 | ecosystem: Environmental > Aquatic > Freshwater > Lake > Sediment | place: USA: Wyoming | collected... | reverse complement strand
GCCCCGGGGGGTTTAAACCCCCCCCTTCCCCCACCCCCCCCCCCACCGGGGGGGTTGGCGGGGGGGGGTCAACCCGGGGGGGGGGGGGGGGGGTGGGGGAGATGCAATTCGATGCTTACTTATTAGGTGATATTAACGCCTGTTGGGGCGGCGGGGGGTTGGAGGTTAACGAACAGGGGAATGGTCCGCAGTTGCGCCGAAAGTGGATGTGGGTGTGAGGAGGGCGTATCAGCCGCTCGGCTGCGGACTTTACGGGGCTCCATCGTGGGGGCCGACACCTGAGGCAGCAAGCATTTGAGTTATCGGGTGCGCGCAGCTATAACGTAACGTGCTTCGCCTGCAAGCGAAGAGCGATGAGTCATGTGGAATGACGCGGAAAGCAATCCTCGTCCCGATGGCGTGCCAGTGCAGCGAGCCGACGGGAGCACGAAGGCAGAAAGATACCTTCAGCGACTCTGTGAGCGGTCTTTCCTGCGATTCTGGAGTTATCCCCGCGTGTTCCGGGACCAGGGGAAGGGCAAGGAAATCTGCGATCTTCTGGTTGTTTTTGATGAGCACATACTGATCTTCTCTGATAAGGACTGCGTATTCCCGGAGACCGCGAACGTACATGCTGCGTGGTCTCGGTGGTTTAGACGAGCGGTAATGGGAGGAGCAAGACAGATATGGGGTGCAGAGCGTTGGATCCGTTCGCACCCGGACCGGATATTCCTAGATTGTCAATGTACCAGGCGGTTTCCGTTTCCGCTGCCTGACATGGCTTCCGCCAAGTTCCACCGAATCGTGGTTGCACATAACGCGTCCGTTCGGTGTGCTGAGTATTACGGTGGCAGCGGCAGCCTCATGCTGGATTCGTCCATAGTTGGAGACGCGCATATCGCTCCACCGGAAAAGGGTGGGCAGCCGTTTGTGATAGGGCAGTTGGACCCTGCGATGGGTTATGTACACGTATTTGACGACACCGTTCTCGAGATCGTCATGCGGACGCTCGACACTGCCGGCGATTTCATCGGTTACCTCGAGAAGAAGGAAAACCTGATCTCCAGTAAGCGGTTGGTGATGGGCGCGGGGGAGGAGGAACTGCTCGCGGTCTACTTGGGGAAGATCAACGGGCGTGGAGAGCACGATTTTGTGTTTCCGGGCCACTTCACGGCTATTGGGTTTGACGAGGGGCACTGGTCGAAGTTCAGCCATGATCCACAAAGGCTCCGCCAGATTGCGGCTGATCGAATCAGTTATGCATGGGATCGCCTGATTGAGAAATTCAGCCATCATGTGATGAATGGAACTCAGTACTTCTCGTCAAGTTCTGGCCCCAGTGAATCCGAGCGAGCGCTTCGGTTCATGGCTAGAGAGCGGCGCACACGGCGTCGAATCCTGGCAAGATGTTTGCTTGAACTCGTACATACGACCGATGTCAAAGGCTGGTTAGCTCGCGTCATGATCCCTTCAGGTCCACTGGAGCCGCACTATGTATTCGTTGTGGTTTCAAGACCCGATGGCAAGCCCGACAACGAGTACCGAGAATTGCGCTTCAACCTGCTGCGATCCTACTGTCAAGCCTGCAAGCACGTGTGGCCAAAAGCCACGGACATTGTCGGAATCGCAACTGAGCCAGCCAATGAACAGACGCAATCGGAGGATTACGCCTACCTGGACAGCAGGACCTGGTCTGCCGAAGACGCTGCTGAGGCCGAGCATCTCCATAAGGAGTTCGGGCTTCTGGCACGCACAAAGCGCATTGAGTTCACCCATCGCGAATACCCGGATGCTCCAGGGCATCCACTGAGGACGGCGACGCTACGGAAACACCCGCGCAATGCTCCCTGTCCTTGTGGGAGCGGACTGAAGTACAAGAAGTGTTGTGGGCGATGAGGTGGAGACCGGAACCAGCTCACCCATGGTCGTGCAACGTCCATGGCACATGATGGGCAGCGCATTGATGACGCGCGATGCGCACTGGAGCGGGATCATTTAGACTTGCGCGGAACCCTCACCCCGACCCTCTCCCGGAGTACCGGGCGAGGGGGAAGAGGAAGTGGCGGCGGGGGTGGGGTCGTGTTTGGCTTCGCGGCGGGCGCGGAGGAACTCCCAGACGGCGGGGACGACCGAGAGCACGATGATGGCGATGACGATCAGCTCGAAGTGGTCCTTGACGAATGGCTGCTTGCCGAAGCATCGGCCGGCCAGGGCGATCGGCTCGATGCTCTTGCGCTGCAGGTTCGTCATCAGCCCCAGCAGGTAACACACGAAATGCCCGAAGGTCGCGGCCCGCTTGAAGCAGGGCCGAAAGCGCTCCAGCCGCCGGTCCAAGGCGGGCCGCGGCGATCGAATCGGTCCAGCATCCATGCCTGAGTCCGGGGGGTTTCCCAAGCGTCATCGTCAGCCCGTGGGCGGAATCGCCTTTCGCTTTTGTCGGATGCTGAGTAGGCTTGTGGCATGACGACGATGCTGGCACGGATTCGCGGGCTGAGCCCGCTGGGGCCGATCTTCGGGAAGGAACTGCGCGCAACGTCGCGACGTCGGCGGACGTACGTGCTGCGGTTTCTCTACCTTGGGGTGCTACTGGTCATCATGTTGTTCTTTTTCTCGGTCACGCGCGAGCTGCGATATGCCACGGGGGCCGCGCAGAAGGCGCAGCAGCTGGCGATGATGGGGGCGACATTTTTCGGGGTGTTCTCGTTCTTCACGCTGATTTCGATGGCCTTGGTGGGGCCGATTCTGACGGCGACGGCGATCAACTCCGAGCGGTTGCACAAGACGCTGCCGGTGCTGCTGATGACGCCGATCACTTCGTGGCAGATCGTCGCGGGGAAGCTGTGTTCGCGTCTGCTGATCGCGTTGACGCTGATCGGTCTGAGCCTGCCGGTGTTGTCGGTGGTGCGGCTTCTGGGCGGGGTCGAGACGCGGCAGATCGTGGCGTCGCTGTCGCTGTCGGTGTCGATGGTGGTGGCAGCGGCGGCCCTGGGACTGCTGCTCTCGACAATGATGGCCCGTGCATATGCGGTCATTTTGCTGTCGTACGCGGCGATGTTCATGGTGTACTGGATCGGTCCGATGATCGCGATGCTCTTCGTGCAGATGGTGATGTCGGGCGGCAGAAACACGATGGCATTCATGGGTGTGTATCGTTACCTGACGCTGGTGAATCCTTTTTTGGAGATGGTGCTGGTGGCGACGCCGGCTGGCGGCGCCGCCCCGTTCAGAGCATTCCGTTGGGAATACTGTGCGGGGGTACACTTGGCGATGGCGGCGGTGCTGGTGGTGCTGAGCGCGCTGATCCTGCGGCGGATGGCGAAGAAGGAGAACGAGGGAGGCTCGGCGGCGGGCGTGCCCGTTGGGCCCGCTTTGGCGCCGGCGGGCTCGGGCGACGAGACGGCGGCGCCCCGGCGGCAGGGCAAGCCTGCATTGCGCGGGGATGGCTTTGGAACGGTGTCGGACAACCCGGTGCTGTGGCGGGAGATTCGGCGGCCGCTGATGAACAAGCGATGGCAGGCGATCGCGGGGTCATCGCTGGTGGGCGTGCTGTTGCTGATCATCTACTGGTGCATGTATGCAGGCGACGTGCTGTCCGACGGCAACGCGCAGATGGTCTTCGCATGCGTCTTCTGCGGGCTGCTGACGCTGGTGGCGTGCATCGTATCAGCGACGGCGATTGCGCAGGAGAAGGAGTCGGACACGTGGACGCTGGTGCTGGCGACGCCGATGAGCGCGGCGCGGATCGTCAGGGGGAAGCTGGCTGGGCTGCTTCGGCGGCTGATGTGGCCTTCGGTGCTGATCGCCGTGCATTTCCTGTTGTTCACGATCGGGGGGGTGATCAACTGGACAACGTTGTGGGTGATCCTGTATCTGACGTTCACGGGCAACATCATCTGGGTGTTGACGGGGCTGTATCTGTCGCTGCGTCTGAAGACGGTGACGTTCGCGGTGATCCTGAACCTGTGCCTGCCGGCGGCGATCTACCTGCTGGCGATGGCGGTGTTTGGGATCATCGGGGGGTTGGCCTATGGAACAGAGAAGGGGTTGGAGGTGGTCGGGGTGTACGCGCCGTACGCGCACATGTGCAGCGCGATCGATTCACTGAACCGTCGGTATAGCGTGGGCGCGAACTACTACCGGGACGGCCTGGCACAGTATTCGGAACGGAGCGTGTGGGTGCCGGTGTACGGGGATGTTCGCGAATCGGAGTTCATGGTACTGGTGTTTTTGGTGGGCCTTGGCTACCTGGCGGCGAGCGGGCTGGTGCTGTGGAGGACAATCGCGTCGTTCAACCGGATCGTGGGGCGAGCGAAGCAGGCGCGGAAAGAGGTGCTCGTGCAACCTCGCGAGGCGGAGGTAAGCCTGCCGGCGTGAGCGGGGTGCGATGGGGCGTCAGACGGCTGCGGCCAATGGGCGCACGGTGGGCCTCATGGGGCAGGCGGGGTTCACGTCGGTGACGATGGCGGATGTCCCGTCGGACAGGCGCATCCGGCAGCCGGGGGGGAAGGGTGGCGCGACGGCTTGGAGGATGCGAAAGATCTCCGGGTCGTACCAGTCGCTGTAGTGCCGGCGCATCAAGGCCAGCACTTGGAGGTTGGAGCGGCGGTGGGTTCGACTTTGCTGCGGATCAGCTCGTAGCCGAGGCGCGCGTGGGTCTGCCACTCTTCGTAATCGGCCGGGTCCTTGGGGGGATTGGTTTCGCAGTACTGCTGGAGCGGCTCGGGCAGACGGCGGAGGCCGATGTCATGGAGGATGCCCGCGACGTCCAGGCTGACGACGTAGGATTCGAGCTTGAGACCGAGGAGCAGGGACAGATGAGCGACTGGGGCGGCCAGTCGCATCCTTGCGTGAGCTTCTTCGATGGGCAGAATGAGCATGCGGCCCTGCACTACAAAAATGCAAATATCGGCGGCGCAATGGGAAGGGCAAACGCGGATTTCGTGGCGGCTTTGAGTGGGAAGGAAAAGAGCCTGGGCGGTATGTAGGGCTTATGCGGGACAGTCGCAGGATTCCTAGTGGGCAAGGCGGCGCTCGATGACTTGGCGCATGACGTCACTTGGGGCGCGTTGGCCGGTCCAGGCCTCGAATTGCGCGACGGCTTGGCGGACGAACATCTCGACGCCGCTGATGGTGCGAGCGCCGGCGGCTTGGGCCTGGGTGAGAAGCCTCGTTTTCATTGGATTGTAGACGGAGTCGAAGACCAGGTTATCGGGCCCGAGAGGGGGGGGGGTCTGGCCGAGAGGGCTCTGGTCGACGTTGGGGCTCATACCGACGGAGGTGGTGTTGATGATGATGGGGCAGGTGCAGTGGCGAAGGCTCTCGAGGGGCGCAGCGGCGACCTTGCCGGGGGGTTGGCCGAACTCGCGGGCCAGTTCATCGGCGCGGTCCCTGGTGCGGTTGTAGACGGTGACGGTTGCGCCGTAATGGGCGAGAGCTGCGACAGCGGTTCGGCCGGTGCCGCCGGCGCCGAGGACGGCAACGTTTCGGCCGGCGAGGTCCTGCCGGGTGATGTTAAGCTTGGCGGTGATGCTGTCGAGGATGGCGGCGTAGTCGGTGTTGATGCCGCGGAGGCGCGGGGTGCTGGAAGTGCGGTCGATGATGATGGTGTTGACGGAGCCGATGGACTGGGCGAGAGGCTCGACCTCGGCGTTTTTCTGCCGGAGGTACCGGAGGGCGTTCTGCTTGTGTGGGATGGTGATGCTGAGGCCGGCGAGGTGCAGGCCATCGAAGTTGACGAATTCCTCGATGAATGCCTTGAAGCTTTCGTAGCTAGGCTCGACGAGGAGGGGGAGGTAGATGCCGTCGTAGTTGGTGGCGTCGAAGGCAGCGTTGTGGATGGCGGGGGACATGGAGTGTTTCACGGGGTTTGCGACGACGCCGTAGACCTTGGTTTTTTCGGTGATGAAGTCCCAGCGGTAGAGTTTTTTCATGTCGGAGATGGGGATTTGACCTGGGGCGGTGCCGGGGTCGTTGTCGAGGGTGCAGAAGGTGAGGAAGGCGCCGAACTTCTTGGTGAGGATTCGGCTGATGAGTCCGTGCTCGCCCATGCAGAAGGCGATGGTGGGTTTGGTTTTGTGCTGGAGGATTTCAAAGGCTTCGAGGTTGTCGCGGATGGAGCGGGCGGTCCAGACGATTTTGGCGACGGAGGCGGGGGAGGCGTTGAGTTCGTCGAGGATGTTGTATAGGCGTTCGGGGCGGCCGGTGAAATCATGGGAGCTGACAATAAACGGCCGACAGTCGGGCGGAACCTTGGTGTGGCGGATCGTCTCCAACTCGATGTCGATATAGGAAGCTTTCCCCGCCTGGGCAGCGAGAAGCAGCGCCAGTCGTTCGGGCGATGGAAGCTCACAACGGCCACCCTCCGAAATTGGGCGGCAGGTGACGATGCAAGGGAGGAGTGAACGGTCGAGGAGGGGCGGGAGTTGCCGGGGATCGGTGAACTGATCGATGCGGAGTTCGACGATGTCGGCGCCGGCTTCGGCGGCAAGCGCCATATCGCGTTTCGCCTTGGGCAGGTCGGTGACGAAAATGGCGACACAGAGATAAGTCATGGCGGGTGGATTCCGGCACGGCAGGAGCCTCGCCCTCCCGTTGGTTAAGCTATTGGATGCCGAGGTTGGCCATGAGGTCGGCGATCTGCTTCTTGGTGGCATCGCTGGCTTCCCAGAGGGGGAGGCGGAGCTGGCCCGTGTCGCGTCCGGCGTGCCGCATGGCGAATTTGATGCCGACGGGGTTGCCGTCGAGGAATAGGGCGCGCATGAGGGGGAAGAGGCGATGGTGGTGGTCGGCGGCGGTCTTGAAATCGCCGGCGAGGGCGGCTTTCGTGAGTTTCTTGATGTCGGCGGGGATGAGGTTTGAGAGGACGCTGATGACGCCGACAGCGCCGATGGACATGAGAGGCACGGTCAGCGAATCATCGCCGCTGATGATGGGGATGTCGCAGAGGGAGCGGATTTCGCTGGCGATGTCGAGGGAGCCGGTGGCTTCCTTAATGGCAATGACATTGCCATTCTGGCGGAGGCGTACGACGGTCTGCGGGGACATGGTGACGCCGGTTCGGCCGGGGATGTTGTAGAGGACGATGGGCAGGTCGACCTTTTCGGAGATGGTGATGAAGTGGCGGTACATGCCTTCCTGCGTGGGCTTATTGTAGTAGGGAATGACGGAGAGGCCTGCTGTTGCGCCCACTTCTTTCGCGTAGGAGTGGAGTTCAATGGCTTCCGGGGTGGCATTGCCGCCGGTGCCGGCGATCACCGGAACGCGTCCCCGAACGAGTTCGACGGCGAGCCTGATGACGCGTTTGTGTTCCTCGAAGCTAAGCGTCGGGGACTCGCCGGTGGTTCCGACGGGGACGAGGCCGTCGATGCCGCCGGCGATCTGGTGTTCGATTTGTTCTCGCAGGCGAGCTTCGTCGAGGCGGCCCTCGCGGAAGGGGGTGATCATTGCAGTGAGAGCGCCGCTGAACATGAGAGGGTTTCCTTTGGGTTACTGGTTGATGAGCCGTTTCATCTCGCTCACCGCTTTGCGCAGGCCGACGAAGATGGAGCGGCTGACGATGGCGTGGCCGATGTTGAGTTCGCGCATGCCTGGAATGCGAGCGACAGGCTGGACATTGCGGTAATTCAGGCCGTGGCCGGCGTGGAGGCGCATACCAGCGTCGCAGGCAAGCTGGCCGGCGCGTAAAAGGCGATGCAGTTGCTTTCGGATTTCATCGGCGCCGGCATTGGCATATTCGCCGGTGTGCAGCTCGACGGCGTGGAAGCCGATCTGTCGGGCGAGGGTGATCTGTTTTTCTTCGGGGTCGATGAACGCGGAGAGGGATACGCCGGCGGCCTTGAGTTTCTGCACGACGGCAGCGATGCGGTCGGAGTCATGGGACAGATCCAGGCCGCCTTCGGTGGTCAGTTCGGTACGGCGTTCGGGGACGAGGGTGGCCTGATGGGGGCTGGTCTTGAGGGCGATCTCGACGATTTCAGGGGCGACGCTCATTTCGAGGTTGAGCTTGCACTGGACGGTCTGGCGAAGGAGGTGGACGTCGCGGTCGTTGATGTGTCGGCGGTCTTCGCGGAGGTGGACGGTGATGCTATCGGCGCCGGCCAACTCAGCCTCGACCGCGGCCCACAGGGGGTCTGGCTCATAGGTTCGCCTGGCCTGGCGAAGGGTAGCGACGTGATCGATGTTGACGCCAAGCTCAACCATGGAACGCGATCATAGAGGGCGGTGGAAGGTCCGTCACGTCTTGGGAGGGGCGTCGGGTTTCTGGCCCTGGGGAGGCGGCGGCTCATCGGGCCTGGCGGGGGGCTGTTGCGGTGGTTGCTGGGGTTGCTGCTGGGGCCGAGGGCCGTGGTGGCCGGCGATGCGATGCTGGTATCGCTGGTAGGCCATCGTGAGCGTCTCAAACAATCGTGGAAGCTGAGCGGCGGAGATGAAGACGCGAGCTGAGACGCTGGAGGTCGGGAAGAAATTGGTGATGAAATCGAAGAAGAACTCGGACGGCGAGTGGCCGACCATGACGGCATTGGCGTAGGTGCCGCTGGCGATCTCGTCAGAGACTTTGAACTCGTCGTAGATTTCCTGGAGGGTTGGTCGGCGGTCGGTGGGGGGCTTGGGGAGGGTGGGAGGCGGTCCGAATCGCTGCTCATATTTATTGAGGTTGTCCTGGACGGCTGCGACGAACTGCTCCATGACGATGGGGGAGAGCACGATGCGGGCGGAGACCTGATATGGGCGAGTGAGGCCCTGCATGAAGTCGATGACGAACTCGTTTGGACCGTCGAGGACGAGGACGCCGGTGCTCATGACACCGCGGGCGATCCGTTCGGGGACTCGCGCGCTGATGGGCTGATGGCGGAACTCCTGGCTGAAAGGGCCGGCCTCGCCTTTGGGTTGGTCGTTGGGGTCCTGCGCTGGGGGGTTGCCGCCGGGATTGCTGTTGGAACTCATAGCAGGTTGCTCAGAAAGGGATACCGTGCAATGCCAGACCGTAGGCTAACGGCGGTCTGTGCAAATGGCAAGCCATCAGCCACGAAGAGGGTGGAGGGGCGACGACCCAGAAACGGGAGCGGGCGTCGAGGTCCGCTCCCGGCTGGTGCGTCTTTAGGTGCGAGGAGATCTTACTCTGGCGGCAGATAACTTGGCCTTCCGCCGGTTCCCGGGCGCTGCGGCTGCGGATTGGTGGGAGCCGGGTTTGCTGCTCCGGCGCCCACGCCTGGGGCTGGCGCGACAACTGCGCCTGTGGCCGGGTCAATCTCAGCCTTGCTCTTGGCCACGCCCTGTTCGGCCTCCTTGCGGCTGGGGTCGGAGGAATCGGCCTTGAGGGTGCGAACCTTCTGAGCACCGTTGTCATCAACGAGGGTGACACGAGTGTCGCTGCTGCCGACAGGGCGGATGTCGACCACCGTCAACCCCGTGTTGTAGTCGATCCCAGAAGCCTTATCGAGGAACCCGACGATGTCTCCGGGTGTAACGGCGATGGCTTGGGCGGGCTTGTTCATCTTGCCGTTCTGCCAGCGGTAGAGGTCGATGCGGACCATGGCGTTGCCCTGGACAGCTCCGCCGGCGAGGAAGAACTGAACGCGCGGCTTGACTTCCACAGGCTTGGTCCAATCGCTCCAGCTCTTGTCTTTATCGACGGGCAGCAGAAGCGGCTTAGCCTTGGCCGGGTCCTTGGCCATGTTTGTCCCGTAGACGGGGTTCTTGACGCACAGTCGCATCTTGTACCGATAGGTTTGGCCAGGCTCGACGGTATCGTCATGGGCCCAGACGTCGAAATCGAGCGATGCACCGGCGGCGTTTCTCTCACCGGGGCGGACCACATTGACCTGCTGGGGCTGGTTCGCCGCGGGATATCCGGGCCGCGAGTACATGCCGGGCGCTCCGCGTGAACCTGGGGGATACGCGCCGTAGTTGGGGCGCCCGGTATAGCCTGGGGTCCTGACCCAGGCGGGAGGCGGGGCGAACCCGCCGTCCGGGGGCGGCGCGGCTTGCGCCAACATGTCGCGCAACACGGCGGGGTCCCGTGCGTCTCGGGGTCCTCGTTCGCCCCCGCGCGGGGTGAAGGTGCCACGAGGCGGCTGCTTGTCAGTGGTGCGAGGAGGGGTCTTGGTGGCGGCCTTCTCCTTGGCCTCCTGAGCCTTGAGCTTCTGTTCGGCAAGGTAGACCTCGCGTTTCTGATCGGGCGTGAGCGTGGCCCGCAGGGCGTCCGCTTCCTTCTTCGGAAGCTGCCGGATCTGCTGGGCGATGGTCACGGGGTCGAAAGCTTCCGGCGGCACCGTCGTCTCTTCGGCGATCGCCTTGACCGGCGGGCCACCCATCCACCTGTTCGCCAGGGTCTGGTAGAACGGGGGCTGGACGATCAGGATGGTGCTCTCCGGCCTGAGGGCCCAATCCAGGAAAAGAGAGAGATCGATGCTCATGGGGACGGGCGGCGCATTCATCGGCAGCGGAGGGATCTCCTTTTCGTTGCCCCAGGAGCGGTCGGGCATGAGTTCCTGGCGCACGAGTTGCAGCAGAAGGTATGCTTTCTGATCGAGGAAGGGGGGTATTTTGGCTTTACGAAATGCCGCATCCAGCTCAGCCTCGCTGAACTTGCCGAACACGGTCACCCAATACTTGTCAACCGGGAGGGTGGCCTGCGGATCCGCCGGGTTTTCGTTCGCAGGCGCGACGACACGCGCAGGGGCGGCATTGAGGCGGGCGAGCATGGCGGCACGGTACGCCGCCGGGTCCGCGTTCCGCGGCATCATGGTTTCGGCGGCTGGGCCGGCGCCGGCCGCTGCCGCGGCCAAGGCGGCCAGGTCAAGCTTGGGCGGGGGGGGCGGAATGGTCACCTGATCACGGTCCGACTGGACCTCGGTGATCTTGATCGCGGGTACCTCGGGCAGCGCGGCGATCTTCTCGTCCGCACCGATCGCGGGATTCAGAAGGCCAGGGCTCCCCTGAACGTCGCTAGCCGGACGGCTCCACAAGGATCCTTCCGCGATGGCGCCCTGGAGCGCGGCGTTGAGGTTCTCGCGCGGTCCCCAGGCGAGATTGGGCGTCGGCAACTCTGGCACGACCCTGTTCTCGATCTTCAGCGCCAGCGGTGTGGTTTGAGTATTTCGCGTCATCTCGTCGACGTTGCCGGTCGTGTACACCTGGTTGTCGATCTCGACGTAGACGGGCGTCTGGATGCCGTACGCCCAGATGAGCCAGAGGACCCACAGGCCCGCCAAACCGAGCGCAATCCACTCGACGTTCTTTTCCAGGTTCGCCTTGAGTTTATCCATAGTCCACCTCAGCGTGAGTTCCCGTATCGCGGCCCTCGCCTGGGGCCAAGCCTGCGCCAACGATCACAGTCCGGCGGTGGGCGAGCCCGCCGCGTCCGGCTGCGGAATACCGAGCATTCTCTGAACGGGCTGCGGCATGAGCTTCAGCGTCCAGGAGCGGAGGAAGATGGCCTCGCAGGTGAGGCGAAGGCGCACGACGGGGCTAGGCCCGTACATGAAGCCGCGCTCCTGTTCCCGCTCCCGGTCTACACCGATCAAGTCCATGTACAACACGGTGATGAAACGATCCCTGGTGAGGTTGGCCATGAACTCGCGGAAATGCACGGCATCGGCGTCAACCACGACGGTGAAGTGCATGACGTCGAACACTGAATTGCAGACGCGTCCGGTAGGCGAGAGGGTGTAGACCTTGGTGCCGGGCGTTGCCTCTGCCTCGGCGGCAGCCTCCCCGTCGGCGCCCGGCATACCGGGGAATGGCCGTCCGAAACCCGCCCCGGGGCGCTGGCCTCTCGCGGCGCCGTAGGCTCCGCCATCGGCCTGCCCGGCGCCTTCCATGATCAGGACTTCGCCCTTGGGCGTGATGTACACCTTGGGGATGATCCACGCCACGACTCTCTTGACGACGGCTTTCTCAACGGTCGCGCGTGAATCTCTGGCGGCATTGGTGATCGCGATCGCCTGGACGACATCCTCCTGGATCCAGAGTGAAAGCTGGGCGGCCCAGATTGCCCGCGGGTCGGTGGGGGGATCGTTCAACTCGTTGGGCGGAATGATGCCCTGGCAGGTGTCCATGGTCTTGTTGTCGCTGATGAGCACCGTGTAGTTTTTCGCCAGCTCCCTTTTCATCTCATCGGGAAGGACGAGTTTCCGCTGGTCGAAAGCGGCTTGGACCTCTTGAGCGTTTCCTTGAGTCCCGAACACCGGCTGAATGCGTTTGAGGTAGTCGTCTTTCCAGAGGCGATCGGCCTCGACGCCAACCTCCTCCATCGTGGGGGCGGTGACCGCAGTCATCAGGGCCTTGAAGTCCGTCAGCCGCTGGTGATACTCGCGCTTGAAGTCGCTATAGGCCTGCGGCGATCGCTTGAAAGGCAGAGCCAGCGGAACGAGGGGCTTGTGCTCATTCATCTCCAGAGCCGCCTTGTCCATGGCCGCAGCCTGCTCATGAAGCTTGCTGACCGCGGCGATGCCGACGTCGATGGCCTTGGGCGTGGGAAACTGTCCGAGAAGCTCAACCTGGGGATTGAGGGGGTCGAGGATGGGCTTTTTGAATGTTTCGTTGTTGAGCGATTGAAGGGCAAGGTAGCGGGCCCCGCTTGTTTCGAGCTTCTGTCGCAGAGAGTCGAACCAGCCGGGCATTGGCCAGAGCATGACACAGACCACGATCAGCAGCGCGACAACTCCGCAACTGATGCTGATCACGTTACGTTTGATGATCTCCATCATATTGATTCCTCATGGCGTCGGCCGCGGGAGCCGGGTGCGCCTTGGTTGCCGAGATTCTACTGCCCTTCGGTCTTCGGAGTTGGAGCGGGGTCGAGCGCCAACGCGGCCAAGACCGTGAAGACCGAGTCGTTCTCGATGGTTTCTCCGGGAAAACCGGGGTCCTGGAGGGGATCGACAAGCGGTTTGCCGGTAGCGGGGTCAAAGCGCGTCTGACGGTTCCCTTGCATATTGCCGACCGCTGTCGCGGTTCCACCTAGAATGTCCGCATCGACCAGATCGGGGACCGAGTCGGCCGCGCCGCTCCTCGCGCCTCTTTCGAAAACACCCCCGGCGTTGGGGGGCCTGTTCACAACGCGCGGGCCGCCGCCGCCGGCGAAGTCAGCCTTGGCGATGTAATAGGATTTTCCCAGGCTGATCTGCACGTCGGGCTTCATGGCCGTGAGCCTCTCGACGAGCACCTTCACCACGTAGTCGCTGCCGGCCTTACCGGGTCGCGGCGTGGTCCCGCGGATGGTGACCAGGAAGCCGCGGGGTCCTGGTTGGGGCTCGGCGGTGGCGTCCAGCGCGCCGGCGCCAAAGGGGTCGCGGGGTGGTGCAACGGCACCCGTCCATCGGGACATATCGGGTCGTATGCCCGCAGGCTGACGAAATCCTCCGACCCCCGTTGCTCCAGTCCCGACGCCTTCCTTGTTCACGAACGAAGCGAATGCCGCACTGGGCGCCAGGGGTTCGGTGAGATCGGGCCAATATTCCGACTGGATGCTGTGGATGGTGATCAGCTCTCGCTTGTCACGGGGAGTTGCTCTGAGCTGGGCGAGGCTCTTGTTGGGCAGGCTTGTCAGAACGCTGGATACGAAGTCCAGCCACATCGCCTGGTAGTCCTGGATTGCCCGCAACTGGAGGACCTTCTGCCGGTCCTCCTCGCCGACGTCCTGGACCTGCTGTTTCCATTTGTTGCTGAGGCCGGATGCCTGTCGCAGAACGGTTTCATTGTCGCTTCGAGCCGACTGGCCGCGCTCATAGGCGTAGGTGTGGTAGGAGTAGCTGGCGATGACTCCGATGGCTCCGACGAGGAAGGTCGCGGCCGCCGTGGCAAACCACTTGGTCTTCTCCTGCCACATTTTTGCGCGGCGGATGGACTCGGGCAGCAGCGAACTGCTGATCTTCGACTCCCCCATGGCCTGGAGCGCCAGCCCGTAGGCACCGGAGAGGGTCCCGACGTTCTCGGCGAAGTTGGCGGCCATCTTGGCGTCGATGGGGGGCAGGGCCTTGTACGCATCGAGCTTCTCCACGGGAAGCTGCAGATTCTGCTGCAGGTACTTTTGCAGGCCGGGTAGTTGGAAGGTGCTCCCCATGGCGACGATCCGGCGGATCTGCGCCTCACGATGCACCGAGGCGTAGAAACCGATCGACCTCTGGATCTCCGCGACCAGATCCGCGAACACAGGGCGCATGGCCTGGAAAATCTGCTTGGCGTATTTGCTGGTAGCCGCGTTGCGTTTCAGTTCCTCCGCCTTGGCGAAACTGAGCTTGAAGTTCTTGGCCAGCGACTCGGTGAAGTTGTTGCCCCCAATCGGGAGCGTGCGGAGCCAGACCGTTTGGCGATCCGCGATGATCAGATCCGTGTTGTCCGCCCCGGAATCCATGAACATCGTCGTTTTGGGGATCTGGTCGTCGTGGTACATCCCGTTGTAAACGGCCAACGGGTTCATCTGCACGACTTGGACGTTCAGTCCGAGGTTCGTGAAGAAGCCGATGTGGCGGTTGACCAAGTCCTTGCGCATCGCGAAAATCCCCACCTCGACATCCGGAGAGTCTTTTTCCTGGAAAAGCTGGTAGCTCCACTCGACGTCGTCAAGCGGGAAGGGGATCTGCTGAATGGCTTCGAACTTGACGATCTCGGGGATCTTCTTGGGTTCGACGGGCGGGAGCTTGATGAAGCGGGCGAAGCTCGACTGCCCCGAGACACTCACGCCGACCACCGAGGATCGGGTCTGATGCCGTTCCACGAAGCTGGCCAACGCGGTTCTCTGCAGGGATTCCCTGTTGTCGCCGGCGGCAGAAAGGACCTGTTCGTGTTCGATGATCTCGAAGTCAGCGATCCTGAAGCCGTCACCCTCGCGCACGAGCTTGATCGCTTTCAGGGCGCGATTCCCAAGATCGATTCCCCAAGCGGAAGCGCTGGCCATGTCAACTCCTCGCTGGCTATCTCCGGCGGCTCGAGATATAGTCAAGCCGGGGCAGCCGGACTGGGGAGTGGCGCCTTGGCAGGGTGCACCATCTCCCGATGCTACGTCCTATGGTGTAACCGCTACAGCCTCACAGTTCAACAAGCACAATCCATTGCGCGGGTCGCACACACGGTCGCTCAGTAGCTTGGACGATCCGAAGGGGGCCCAAGTTCGTCTTATTATGGTCGAATCCGGCGCCCAACGCCAGGCAATCCGGGGCAACGCCGGGCCTATGCGAACGCGTTCCGCGTGGGTGGCGAACATGTACCGATCCGCGGCTCGGTAGAGCTGACTGGGAGGTCGGTGGGGATGTCCCGGGAAGGTGCACGTCTTGGTGAGGGAGACTTGCGGGACAGGCCGAAGGGGGTTTAGGCTGTAGGGCAACCGTCGAAGGGTCTGAGCGGCCGGTTGCCGGGCCGCGGATCGGTCGAGTTGGGATAGCGGTCGCTTCATGGTGATGCGGACCTTCTATATTTCGACACTTGGCTGCAAGGTCAACCAGTACGAAAGCGAGCAACTGGCCGCTTTGCTTCGCCGGCGAGGCCTAGTCCAGGCGGATGTGCCGGAACAGGCTGACCTCCGCGTGGTTCACACCTGCTCCGTCACGATTCAGGCCGCCAGCAAGAGCCGGCAGGCGGTGCGTCAACTTCTCCGCAATGCCGCCCCGGGCTCCCGCCATGTCGGCCCATCACTCACGCCCGCCACTCAGCGGGCAAGTAGCGGGGGCCGTCTTGTTGTCTCGGGCTGCTGGGCCACCAGCGACTCCGCGGAGGCTCTAGCCATTCCCGGCGTCTCGGCCGTCCTCGGGCATCAACACAACGTGGCCGAACAACTCGACCGCCTGCTGACACGATGGCGATTCGAGGATCTTACGCCTCCCGAAAACACAGCCAACAGTCAGCCTCGGCCAGAGTGGTTGGGGAATGATGGATGGATAATCGAGGCAGGCACTCTGGCTCCTAAGCTTGCCACGACTAGTAAATCACACAATGGCCTGCAGGTCAAGAGAAATCTTGCGGATGACGAAGCGGAATCCAGAGTAAGCCATCAGGAGACACGCCAGGCCGATGCCGGATGGCAAGGCACCGCCGATCTGCCCCCTCCTGATGGGCGTCAGGATGGGCGTCAACGGGCGTTCCTGAAGATCCAGGACGGCTGCGACGCGTGTTGCTCTTACTGCATCATCCCGCGGCTTCGACGCCGCCTATGGAGCAAGCCGGTTGAGGATGCCGTAGCCGAGGCACGGCGGCTGGTCGAGGCGGGCCACGTGGAACTCGTGCTCACGGGCATCTACCTGGGCGCCTATGGGCAACCCAGCGCCGTTCGCCGACGACAGGGGGGCCAGGCACCCCAGGGCCTGCCTGCTCTGATCGACGCCGTGTGCACCGGCGTTCCCGGTCTGCGGCGTCTTCGGCTCTCGAGCATCGAAAGCGGCGATCTGAGCGACCAGCTCCTCGACGTCCTCCGCCGGCACTCTCAGGTGGTTCCCCATTTTCACCTGCCTCTGCAGAGCGGGTCGGATGAGGTGCTTTCGAGGATGCGGCGTCAGTACGGGCGAGCGGACTTCCTGAAGATGGTGGAGCGTATCCGCGGGGCGTTTGACCGGCCGGCGTTGACCACGGACATCATCGTCGGGTTCCCCGGCGAGACCGACGAGCATTTCAACGAGACGCTGGATGTGGTTGATCGTGCTGGGTTTATCCATATTCACGGCTTCTCGTTCTCCCCGCGGCCGGGGACCCCGGCCGCTCAGTGGGAGCGTGATTTCGTGCGTGGGCCGGTCGTGAAAGACCGGATACAAGTCTTGCGTTCGCGTGCGGCCGACAACAGCTACCGATACCGCCGGCAGTTCACGGGCCAGAGCGCCGAGGTCATGGTGGAACGCCTCTCCGGGCAAGAGGGCGTCGAAGGCCAGGCCGCCGGCCTCCAGCACGGGCGTTGCGAACGGTACTTTCCCGTGTGGTTCAAAGGCGGGCAGGAACTCATGGGCCGCTGCGTGAAGGTCCTGATCGAGGAAGTGACAGAGCAGCGTACGTTCGGCAGGCTTGTGGGAAGCGGAGGAGTGCAATGATCGCAGTGGTCCAGCGTGTCTCGGAGGCGCGGGTTGACGTTGGGGGGGCGCCTGTGGGCCAGATCGGGCTGGGCGTGGTGGCGTTGGTGGCCGTCCATGCCGACGACACCACGGATGACGTGAACTGGATGGCCAGCAAGCTTGCTGGGCTGCGTATCTTCCGGAACGGCGAGAAGCACCTGGATTACGACGTTCAACAGGTGGCCGGATCAATGCTCCTGGTGAGCAATTTCACTGTGGCCGGCGCCACGCGAAAGGGGCGACGTCCGTCGCTGGACGCCGCCGCATCCCCGGACTTGGCCAATCGCCTCTTCGAGCAGCTCGTCGCCGCGGTGAAGCGTCTCGGCGTTGCGGTCGCGACGGGCCGCTTTGGGGCTGACATGAAGGTGTCGCTCGTCAACGACGGGCCTGTGACCTTCATTGTCAACAGCAGGGAGAACCAACCGCACGACTGAGTCGTCAGTTGCCTGTGCCGACCTGCCAGTGCTCTTTCATGTACTGGACGAACTGCGGCAAGCTCTGCTCCGGCTCGGGAGCCACCTGCGGATGCCACCGCTTCTCCGTTTCCAGGCAGATCCAACGATCATAGGCGATGGCGCGCATGGCCTGGATGATGCGCGGCAGCGGGAGATCCCCTTGCCCTAGCAGGCGAGGGAAGCTCTTGTCCCCTTCGCGCAGGCAATCCTTCAGGTGCACGTGCAGGATGTACTCTCGCAGTGCCCCCGCCGTTTTCGAGGGGTCTTCCCCGCGCCGGCACGGATGTTCGATGTCCCACAGGACCCCCACCTGCGTCGACGAGAATCCCTCCAGCAGCTCCAGGATCAGCTCGCTGGTGGCCCAGGTGTCGTGCGTCTCCAGCAGCGCCTGGCACGAGTGCCGCGCGCACGCCTTCTCAAGCTGCCGGAGATGCCGCCGCGCAAGGGTAATCGCCTGCGCGTGCGTCATGCCTTTCGGCACAACGCCCCCGAATATCCGCAGGAACCTCGTCCCGGTGCGCGCGGCCAGCTTCGCGTAGCGTTGGCATTCGTCGAGCATCATCTCCCACCGCTCGGAGGCGGGCGTCACCAGCACAATGGACGTGTTCATGCACGGCATTTCGAGGCCGTGCCGTCGCAGAAGGTCCAGCATGTCGGTGAGTTCGGCCTCGAAACTGTGGAGCTTGGTCACGTCGATTTCAGGCCCGATCCCCCGGAGATCGATCCCCTGAAGCCCATACGCGGCTGCCGCGCCGACCATCTCGGGAAAACTCCAGTTCGGGCAGACCAGTGTCGAGAAGCAGAGCTTCATGTCTCCAACGCTACTCTTGCGCTTCGTCGGAGGCAACCCTGCGCGCCGCCCCTCCCGGCGGCATAGAATCATCGCCTATGGAACTGCCCGTCCTCAAGGACAAAGCCGCGCCCCTGCCCTGGGATTTGATGCGCCTGTTCCACCAGACGGAGACCCGCTGGACCGAGCATGTGGCCGAAGCGACCATGCTCCACCTGGATGATCCCCGCTGGGATGCTCTCCTGTCGCTGCACGATGGCGTGCCCGGCGCATATGCCAGCGTCCTGGCGGCGGGGCGTCGGCCAAAGTATCCTGAGCCGTCTTCTCGGAATTTGCGCCAAGTCGCTGTTGAAGCATGTCATGTTGAGCGTGCTGCGTGAGAACGAGCCGGCCGCCATGCTCTACCGGAAGCTCGGCTTCGCTTCCATCGGACAGATCACCAGCTACTTTGCCCCCGCCACCCGTCGGTAGAGCCCCCGATACTCCTCCAGAAACCGCGTCAGCGGCACATGCTGGAACGCTTCGGCCCTGGCTGTGGCCGTCAGCCGCTTCCGTAGCTCCCCATCCTCCCGAAGCCGCAGGATTCGCTGCGCCATCAGGCGAGGCGATCGCTTGGGGACCAGCACCGCATTGTGCCGATCCTCGATCAGCTCGCACACCGTCCTCGTAACCGTCGAGACGATCGGCACGCCCGCAGCCATGCTGATGGCCAGCGGCAACGTCGCTCCGCCTTCGCCTGCCGTGTTGACGATCACGTCCGCGGCCGAGAGAACTTCCTCGAAGCTTGCCTCTCGCCCGAGTCTCTCCGTGGCCACGTGCAGCATGCTTGCGGGAGTGGCGCTTCTGGCGAACGCCTTCACAAACCCGAGGCGGCTTCCTCTCCCCCACAGCAAGAGCTTGTAGATCGGGTCGAGCACATGGAGGATGCCTGCCACCCACGCTGCCTGCTCATGCGACGCCGCACGGGTGGATTCGCCGGCCGCCGCCAGAACATAGTCGCTGTCCCCAAATCCGAGCGCCGCCCGAATCGCCGGATCCCTCGGCTTCCTGATGCGTCCGAAATCGACTCCCGGCCGGATGACCTGGCAGCGCTCCGCCACGATACGCTCACGCAACAGCCCCCGCAGCATTGTCTCCG
>Ga0315284_10004696_pt1 | contig 19397 bp, 12 predicted proteins | sample YL17G09_16_MG_FD_203696 | JGI IMG/M metagenome (GOLD analysis project Ga0315284, IMG submission 203696) | Sediment microbial communities from Yellowstone Lake, YNP, Wyoming, USA - YL17G09_16 | ecosystem: Environmental > Aquatic > Freshwater > Lake > Sediment | place: USA: Wyoming | collected... | reverse complement strand
ATTTCTAGGATTTGATGATCAGGAGGGCGTGGGACTCTATCATCCAAAAATACTTTTCGGGCTCGATTTTCGCATTTTTCGGTGTCATTGACATCGCCGAGCGGCCGGAAGTATATTATCCATGTGGTCAAATTGGGAGATTCATCGGTCGGAGCAGGAATTTGTGGCGTCATGGAAAAAGGAAATACTTATCCTAACACAATACAATAATTGGGGACACAGTATTGTGTCCCCGTGTCCCCCTTATAGAGGTGATAGATTCACCGGAAAGGAAGGACCTATGAAAAAACCACATCTGGTTTTCGGTTTGCTCCTGCTGTCGTGGGGCTGTGGGTCAAATCCCGGCCAGCCGGCAAAGACAACGATCGGGATCCGATCAGCGCCGACATCTCTCCAGGAACGACTGGCGTCCCGAGAGCTCCGCAGGTACATCTATCTCCGGACGGGAGCTCAAGCCGATATTTCCGAGGACGGAAATCGGGCCGAAGTCCCGGCCCAGATCATCGTCGGGATAAAAAATCAACCCCTTCTAAATCCGTACCTCAGCGATGCGGCCTTATTGCAGCGCGTGGCGGCCCTCGAACCGCAGCAGTATATTCTCAAAACCGTGGCCACGCCCGAAGGCAAAGCTCTCCTGATCGCGGGCGGTGATCCGATCGGGGCTTTATATGGCGCCTATGCCTTCATCGAACATCTCGGCGTCCGCTTCTATCTTGAAGGCGATGTCGTGCCCGACGGGAAGATCGCCTGGGCGGTCCCGGACCTTGACGAGACCGGAAGACCGGTCTTCAATCTCCGCGGACTCAATCCCTGGGGGTCGCATCCCTTCGGCTTCGATCAGTGGAACGCCGACGATTACAAAGCCGTCATCAGCCAGCTCCTCAAAATGAGAATGAATTTCATCGGCATGCATTGCTATCTGACGTCTCCCTATGACGAGCCGACGGTCTGGGTCGGCGAGAAAGAGGATGTCCTTCCCGACGGGACCGTCAAGGCCGCCTATCCGGCCCGGTATTACAACACGTTCTGGAAGGGCATCTGGGGACCCATGCTCCCCGGCAAGACCGGCGACTATGCCTTCGGAGCTTCGATGCTGTTCGAGAACGACGCCTGGGGGCCCGACTCGATGAAGGGATTTTGGCCGACACCCCGGAAACCCGAGGACCGGAACGAATTGTTCAACCGGGTGGGCCGGCAATTCAACGAGGCCTTCGGCTTCGCCCGCCGGCTGGGGGTGAAAACGGCTTTGGGGACGGAAGCCCCCCTGAAGAATTTCGTCCCGGAAGAGATCGCCGGGCGCCTGCGGGCGAAAGGGAAAAATCCGTCGGACCCCGCGGTTTTGAGGGACTTGTACCAAGGCATTTTCGAGCGGATCAAACGGACGCACCCCCTGGATTACTATTGGATCTGGACGCCGGAGGACTGGACCTGGAACGGGAACAGCCTCAGCGAAATGAAGCAGACCGTGGAGGATGTCAATATCGCCTTGCAGGCTTTGAAAGACGTCGGGGCTCCCTTTCGATTGGCGACGAGCGGCTGGGTCTTGGGTCCCCAAGGCGACCGGGCGGCCTTCGATGCCGTCCTGCCCAAAGACGTGTCCATGGCCGCCTTGAGCCAGAACGTCGGCCACTATCCGATCGATCCCGCGTATGCGAACATCAAAGGCCGGGACAAATGGGCGATACCCTGGCTCGAGGCCGACAACTATCACGGCCTCGCGGCCCTGCAGCTGTTCGCGGGACGGACCATCTATGACGCGGTGACCGCCCGGCAGTACGGATGCACCGGCTGGATGGGCGTCTTTTGGCGGACGCGGGAGATGGGCCCCAACGTCGCGGCCCTGGCCCAGTCGGGATGGGAGTCGCCGGGTCTTCCCCCCTACGCGTCTCTTGAAACGACACGAGACGCCAAATCCCCGGATTTTGGAAATCTGGGATCCCGCACGGTCCCCGTCCGCGATTTTTATCGCGACTTCGCCCGGGCGAGCTTCGGTCCCGAAGCCGGCGAGGATATCGCCTCCGTCTTCTCGTCCCTCGACGGCAAGGTCCCCGTCAGCGTCGCCTTCCACTGTCCTTCGGGAAGCCTGGCGGCGGATCCGACGCTCTGGGAAAAAGCCGCCGTGAGCTACGGTTTCGTGGACGAGATGGAAAGGCTTCGCCCCCGGGTAAAAGGCGTCGGCAGCCTGGAACGGTTCGATTTCTGGCTCAACACATTCCGATATCATAGACTCCTGGCCAAAATCCGCTGTTCCCTGGGATCTTTCGAGGCCGTGATGAAAGAAGTCCAGAAAAAGAAAGGGTTCGAGAACCAGCGGAACGCGGCCCTCGCCGAGGTCCTCCCCCTCTACCGGAAAATGGCGGCGGAATACGAGGAGCTCGCTTCCCTGTGCTTGAAAGCGGTGACCACGAACGGCGGCCTGGCCACGATCGTCAATCTCCAGCAGGCGCGGGATTTCTGGCCCCTTGTCATCGAGAATCCGGGCCGGCGCCTTGCGGACCTCCTGGGAGAGCCCTTGCCCGCGGACGCAGTTCCCGCCCGCGTATACCGGGGGGACAACCGGATGTTCATGACCACGGTCCGATCCTGCCTTCTTGACGATGAACCCCTCGACCTGAAGGTGAGCGTCCTCAGCAAATTCTCACCCCGGAAAATCAGCCTGCTTTGGAGAACCTTAGGCGGCTCGGCCTATTCCCAAAAGCCGTTGGTCCATCGGGCGCGGGGAATCTACGCCGCCTCGCTCGCTCCCCAGGACATCGGAGGGAAGGATTTCGAATACTACGTCGAGGCGGAATTCGAGGGACGGGAGGCCGTCCGCTATCCGGTCACGGCGACGGACCTCAATCATACGGTCGTGGTGCTGAAGCGGTGAAGGGAGGCGCGTCCGGTGCCGGGCGAGCCTGAGGTCAGCCCCTGACCCTTCGCAGCACCAGCTCCTTCGTCTCATAAGGGATGGGGTATGCGGTGATCCAGGCCTCGGGCTTGAGATCGAGCAGGTCTTTGTTCAATCCGAAGACGCTCACCTCGATCTTCCGGCCAACCATATCCGGGGTCACCGGAGCATAGAACGTATAGTTGGCCTCTTTGGCCTCGACCCGGAATTCCCAGACATTGGTCGGAAAGGACGGGCTCCGGTCCGTGACACCGGCGAGCCGGCCGTCGATCCGCAGGGCCGCGACGGCTCCTTCCCGGCCGTGCCGTCCGGCCACGGGGATGGCGAGATAGCTGCCTCGGGCGGCCTCCTCCAGAACGACAGTCCCTGTCCAGGCCTTGGCCGCCGGAGTCTTCTCATAGAGGCCGAACAGGTTGGAGGCCCGCCAGCCGGTCCGGTCGACCGGCGCGCCGCTCCGCGACGCTTCGATTTCGAGGATCCTATCCGGCGCCCGGGCCAGGCGCACATAGCGAAATCCGGCCTTCCCGGCCAGGGCGATTTTCAAGCCGTCCCCGGAGGCGGAAAAGCCGGCCGGCGACCAGGCCCTCAAGTCGGCGGACGCCTGCGCCGCCGGCTCGCCGCCGGCGAGAAAGTCCGTGACGGCCTGCGCGTCCTTGAGGCGGATGATCAGCTCATCGACCTCCGTGGGCCGGCCGAAGTCGATCCGCAGGGCTCCGACCGGGAAATTCCGCAGCCGGTGGTTGACGTTGAAAGCGGTGGCCGGGCTGCCGTCGAACAAAAAGCGATCCCAGACTCCGCGCTGGTTGAAAGACGGGTGATGGAGAAACGCATCGCGGGCGTCCCGGACCTGAGAAACGGCCGTTGGACCGGAGCGCTCGAGCGACCGGACCTCCAGGGCGTTGTTGTCCGCGGCGAAGCAGGTCGCCTCGTACAAGGCCTCGGCGTCTCCGGGAACGGGGGCCGGCTGAAGGTCGGCGAGCTTCCGATGCCAGGGACGAATAGCGGATGTTCCGGCGAACGGGATCTCGACGGTTCGACCGCCGATGAGCTCGGGAATGTCCCGGCCGTCGAGCCGGGCTCCGCTGAATGCGTCGCGGCCGGACGGCAGGGAGACGGAAGCCCGGCTTCCCGGAAAACCCAGGAGCTTGATCCGGACATCCCGCCCCGGCACGTCCTGGACGATTTCATAATCGCACCCGGCCAGGACCGTTTCCTGAAGAGGCGAAGTTGAGGCCATGATCAGACAGGTCCGGAAGGGTAGGACTTCGACGACGGCGGTCCCACCCCGGGCGAATCGGCCGACGTGCCGTTCGACGGGGTGGAATTGAACGACCTGGACCCCGCCGCCTTTCGTCAAGCCGATCGACTCGTCCAGCCGGATTTCATATCGGACGGGGTTCCAAGTCAGGTTGCTGAGGGTCAGAAACCGGGTCGTTTCGTCCCCCCGGGAAACGGCGTTGGGACCGTAGCTTTTTTCCGGGAGAACCATCCCCTTCACCAGGATGTCCCGGTATCTGCGGTGAAGGTTGAACAGGCGGGCCAGGCGGGGGTACTCGTCGTCGCGCAGAAACCAGGGATTGCCGTAGAGCTCGGGAGCCAGGAGCAGGCAGCGGTTGAAGGCCTGCATCACAAAGTCGTCCTCCCAGTAATCCAGGCACGAGGAAAGGCACACCCCGCAGTCCTCGACCAAGCGCTTCAGATCCGGCACGAGCCCCCGGGCGATCGCCCCCACGCGGTGGTGCGTGGCCGTCTGAGTGTTCGTCATATGGACGTCGATATATGTTTCATCTCCGTTCCAAAGCGTCGTCGTCACATACGGCGCCGCCTTGCCGAACTCGACCCGGTGGTTCTGCACGATGAGATCGGGAGCGTACTCGCGGCAGGCCGTCAGGGCCTTGATGACGCTGTCCTGTTTCTCGGGCCGCAGATTTGTCAGCATGAGGTCCATTTTGAAGACCCGGAAATTGTAATCCCGGCAGAGGGAGACGAGCATCTCGGTCCGGTCCCGCTCCTCTTCGACCGTGTCTCCATACCCGTCCGGCCCCAGCCAGACGCCCAGTCGGATGCCCAGAGAGGCAGCCTTCTTCTGGACGGGCCCGAACCCCTCCGGATAATTCTTCAGGAATTTCTCGGACTTGAGGTTGAAATATCCGCCTCCGCCGTCGAGAATGCCCGCGTCGAAGGCGTAGGTGTCCAGGCGCATACCGTACTCTTCCTTCAGCCACTTGAAGAACTCCAGATTGATCATGGTCTGGGCCTGGGGAGGGCCGCCGCCCACGTTGTTGAGCCAGGTGAAGTAGTGGGCGATCGAAGGGGTGCTCTCGTCGGCGCCCGGAAAGACCTTCGCCTGGGCAGGGGCGGATTGCTGCCGCCCCGACAGGAGAAGCAGCGGCGCGGCTAATAAGATGATCGCGGGGAGAAAGGCCTTCTTCGACATATGGAGCTCCTTGTCTTCCGACACCGGGCGCCGTTGCAGGGTGGTGAGGGCGAGGGATGCCGGCTTGTGCATGGGTGATTGGTTGTTAGAGAGTTCGGTTTCGATCCAGGTTCACGTTCAGGTACGGCCGCCGCGTCGGGTTGGGAACGGTCTCGACGGCTTTGGGCGTAATCACCCGCACCGGCCCGAACAATCCCGACTTCATCAACGGCGGGATCTCGGTGTAAACAGGCCGGGTCTTGCCGCGCGGAACACGGCCATAACTGCTATCGGAGGTTGGATCGGTTTGAATCCGGTCGAGGTTGCTGCGCGTGAAGCGGCGAGACTCGGGCAGCAATGAATCAGCGTTCAACCGGTTGGCCCAGAGATTGGCCACCCGAATCTCCAACTGATTCACGCCGGCACGGGCGGCCCCCGAAATCTCAATCCGATAGGGCGGCAGCCACGCCAGCCCCAGCCGCCTGCCATTGAGCGTGATCTCGGCGATTTCGGCCAGGTCACCCAGTTGAAGGAACAACCTGTCCTTGTCAGCCAGCGATCCAGGCAACTCGAACGACTTCCGATAGGTGGCGATGCCCGAGAAGGACCGAATCCCTTCATGGTCGGACTCGGTCCAGCTTTGCAGTTTCTCAAAGCTTGCCGTGCGCGGCGCGCCCCAGCCCTCGGGAAACTCGACTTGCCATGGCCCGTCGAGAGTCAAGGACGCGGCAGTTTCGGCCGCGGGGAAGGTGTCGCGAGCGAGTGCGTCGAGTTCCTTGCCGGTGCCACCGCCCTTGCGGAACACCACAAACACCGACCCCAAGGGACCCAGCTCCACAGGTAGCTCGGTGTGACCGCCGGCGACGGCTTTCCAACCGCGGCAAACACTGCGGCGGCCTGAATCGGGCCACCAGAATTCGGGCGTCTGCCCGTTGGCTTCCGCCGCGACCCGGAAACGGCAGGTCAGCGCTTGCGACTCCTTGGTCTTGTTGCGGATGAAATAGAATTCGTCATCCGTGGTCTGGCGATGGACGAAATCCAACGGACCGAGATCCGGTTCGCCACGCCCGGCGATTTCAAAATCCGGTCCGACGCCAATTTCCCGGAGCGCCTTCGTGCGATCGCTGGCGATCACAAACCGGCCGCGGCCCATGGACCGGACTTGGACCGCTGGCCCGCCCGGCTGGTCCGCGCCCCAAAGCGCCTTGACTAACTGCTCCACTTGTTGGTTCTCCTGTTCGGAACTTCGCCGACCCGGGGCGCGGGCCGGCCGCTGGTGGCCGATCACCGTTGCCCCGTCGGCCACGAGCGCCCGGATTTTCCTGATGACTTCCGGCGGAATGTGATTCTGTTCCGGCAGCACCAGCGCGGCATAACTCATCCCATCCGGCAGCACGATCCGGCCGTTTTCCACGCGCATGCGCTGGAGAATCACCTCCGATGAACAGACATCAAAATCGTTCTGCGGGGCGAGGCCGTCCAAGAGCGGTTTTTCCTCCACATTGCACAGCGGTGGGAAGAAATTCGGCGCCTGGCCGCCGTAGTAATAACAAACGTCGGCCACAAACCAGCCCTGGCGGAGCATGTAGGAGCATCGAGCCAAGTAGTCCATTAACCCGTGCACCATCGGCCACCAGGTCGCCGCCGGATTGATATCCGTGCCGGCATGATAGGCCCAGCCGGGAAGCCCCGCCTCGGGCGGCGAACTGGCAAAGGTGTGTCCCGAAAAACAATTCAAACCCTCGCACAGGGCACGGTCGGCCAGTTCCTTGTGATTCAACGGCCCGTCCACCCAGCGCCGCCAGGTGGTAAAGGATTCCGCGTCCACCAGCCGCTTGTCATAGACATGCGCCGCGGCGGCGATTTCCTTGACCAGGAAAATCCCGCGATGCCGGATCCAAAACTCGCCGCGCGGGATGTCCACGGCGCCGAGCGCCTTGATGCCGTCCACGGGATTGGAATCCCAGATCGGCGGCCCCGGCCCGCCAGATTCGGCGATGAGCTTCACGCCGTAGGATTGAAGAACCTTGCGACCCGTGGCGTAGTGCGACTCTATCAACCGGTCGCTCACGAACTTTTTCCAATCAAAGAGAAACCGCTCCTGGGCTTCGGGATCGGCCAGTTTCCAACCGGTGAGCAAAGGTAGGAAGCCGATCACCGGGTAACCCACCTGCCGTTGAAACCCATCGGCCATGGTTTCCGTCCAGGGCGTGAAGCCGTCGAGTTCCATGCTGTCAAATTCCATCGTCTTGAAGCTGGTCCCTGCGAACGACTCGCGTCCCAGTTCCTTGAGAATCGTGCCGGCGATGTGGCGGAGATGAAACTCGGTAGCACGCGGGTCGAAGAAATCAATCATGGGGCCGCCGGAATTCGGACTTGGCACGATCAACTGTTGCCCGTGATTTAAACAGACGAAGCGCAAGATGGCCCAGTCCCCCGCAGGCACCTCCCAACGCAACTTGCCGTCGGCGTCAACCTTCGTTGTCAGGTCAATGACCTGGTTCCCGCTGGCGATGGTCTTGATTGGATTGTCAGGCACCGCAAGCACCGCCACTTCGCGGAGGTAGCTTGGCCGACCCTGCTCATCACGCGGACAATTCTTCGGCAGTTCGGGCAACGGCAGCGCGTTGTGAAAACCCCTGGGTCCCTTCACCGTGGTGGTGGAATGATAGAGTCCCTTGCCGGCGTGCTCCGGCTTGATCCAGCTCCCGCCCGCATTCCAACCGCTCGACGCAACCAAGCCGAGTTCCAGCCCGAGCCGGTCGGCCTCGCGGATCGCATGGACAATCAACCGCGTGGATTCCGGCCCCAGGAAGGGAGGTCCGGCCGGCACCCGTTGGTCCGGGTCTGCGTGCGCGGCCACATCCCAAATCTCACCGCCCCGCATCCCCCCTTGTTTCATCGCCTCAAGGTCGCGGGTGACTTGTTCCGCGGTAATCGAGCCATTGAGCCAAGCCCAGAAACAGCCCGGCCGGGTCTGGATCGGCGGATCGGCGAAGGCGGCAGGCGAAAGCCGATCATCGGCCCTGGCTGGCACCGCCAGCTTCCCGGCAGGGTTCGCCGCCACGGAAGCGGCGGAGCCAATTTCACTGCCCGGCAAGAGACCCCTGTGTAAGGCAAGAGCAACGAGCAAGATGGCCGGAGTCCGCCGGTCCGCTCGTGAACATTGGTTAGGTTGATGATCCTTCATGGATTTGTGGTGGTCCTGTTATTAGGTGCCGGGGTATCGATTCGTTCAAGCGCCCAACTCGGGAAGTATTGACCGGATCAGGGCACGGTCGTCTTCCGGCAAGGCCCGCAGGGCGCAGGGTTGGTCTTGCGGACGGGTTTGCTTTTGATTGATGCGCCCCAGCAGGCTCCAGTTACGGCTCAGATCCTGCGGTTCGCGGGCGGGCAGATCATAGCGTGCGAAGTCAATCACGGTTTCCGGCGATGACTTCTCCCAATCATGCAGCAGCGCCAGACGGAACTGCCGATTCATGAACCAGCGGATTTCGAGGTTAGCATCGCTGCATCCAACGCCGGTGCCCCGCTGAACGAAGCGGTAGTCCAGATGGGCGTTGTCGGGATAGTGCCGGCGCCACAGCCCCCCGAATTCGCCCTGGGTGAGGCATTCCGCATTGGGCCAGCGGCTGCGGATGCCCTCGAGCCAGCGGGTGAGCACCGCCAGGTTCTTGACCTGCGGCACAAGCGAGATTTCCCAGCAATTGGTCACCCACGCCCACCGGTTGAGCTTATGGCCGGCGTCGAAGTGTGCCGCCGTACAGGACAGCATCTGCTGCAGACCTTTATCCGGCCCGTACCAACCGATGGTCTCAATGGGCCCGACGCCGAACCGGCTGTTGTAACCCTTCTCTTTCTCGCCCACCTTGTACTTGCCCAGGCCGAGCCGACGTGCGGAGATGAAGTCCACGGTCCAGCCGTCCAAATTCACGCAATCAATGAAATCCTTCCGGCCCTGGGCGGGTTTGCAGAAGTGTTCGGTGGATGGGTAATAGGGATAACTGATGGAGCCGTCGCCGTCGCCGTTATCAATGCCGAACTGGCTCCAGATGTTGCCTTGGCAGACGTGAATATTCTCCTGCTCCGCTAGGTATTTCTGGTTGGCCGCCGAGAGGAAGCCGGCCACCAGACTCTTCGGGCGAAAACCGCCGCCCATGAGATCGCTCACCTTGGCCAGCGCCTCGTGGATGTCGCGGTTCACTTGTTCGCGCGAGTTGTACATATTGGCGAAATAGGCGCCGGGGATGAAAGTCACATCGTCGCCATACTGATCGTGGAACTCGCGCACCAGCCGGCGGGCGGCCTGGTAGTTGGGCCGCGAGTCTTCCAAGGCCCGCCAACTCAACGCCCAGGTCATCGGCGCCCCCGGCCAGCCCGCCGCAAACGCCGCCCGCAGCGCCTTGATATTTTCCGGCGTGTGGCGGTCATACTCGTCGAAACCTTCGTTGCGGGTGCGGGTGACCTCGATCTGGTTCACCCGAATGACCGAGTTGAAGGTGAGAATCCGCCGGTCCAAGAGCGATCCGGCGGCCGGGAGGCGGGATTCCGCAGCCTGGGCGGGGAGGACTTGGCCAATTGGCCCAGGCAAACAGGAGCTGAGAGCAGTCAGGCCCGCAGTCTTAATGAAAGTGCGTCGTTTCATGGTAAAAATAGGTTCTTGTTTCGAGGGATAGGGATTTGCTTTTCCTCACGATTCCGGGAACGGCCTCGATTTCGCCTCGAAATCTTATCTTTCCTTCGCGGACAAGGATAAAACCGCCTTCAGGGGATGTCAAGGACGGTTGAAGACGCGGCCGGCCGGCGCTTCGTCTGTCCTCCACGAGGCTTCCGAGTCAGGGCTTGGAGGGAAGACGCCGCCGCGCATCTTCGATAATCCTCCAGATAATCCATCGTTTCCTGTTCCCCCCCGTCCTCGCTCGATCGGTAGCCGACCTTGGCCTCCCGCTCCAGGAGCGACAAACTGGCGTCTGTAAAATCATCCTTCATTCGTGCGGAATGTAGGTTGCAAAGCCGGATTCGTGTTATTATCGTAGGCGAATTACGGCAGCATCACGATCTCCGACAGTGAGAGACAGCGATTGGCTCCGTATTGTGATGGGTTGATTGTTCCATACATCAACCCCTTCATTCAGTTCCTGACGGCTAGGCAAGGTGATATCTACACGTCGAGGTGTTCGGCCCGGATTCAAAACCCATAAATATGTTCCGCCGGCATTTTCATGAAGACGAACCTTGGCCACATTGTCACTGCATCGTAACTTCGGAGACACTTGTGCCCAGTCAAGCAGACTTGCAAAAAACGCCTGCCCATCCGGCGACGGGTGAGAATAATAACCTGCACCGGGAAAGGTACCGATGAGCAAAGTTCTGCCTTTGCCATAGCTGTTTTCAACGGCGGCTACCGATCCGTTATGATACTGTCCCGCCGCACGCCCGTTCGTTAACTCATATTCCTGCAAAAAAAAGCGCCCATGGATTTTAGATCCCCGAACGGTGAGCGTGAGATTCTCTAATAAATCAGGAACAAATTCCACATACTTTTCACTTGCACCAAAAAGCGTATCCAATCCGAGATTCGGCTGAACCTCTCCAACATGCCCTCTATCGCCAAAGTAGCCGGGACAACCTTCACAAATCACTTTTCCTCCCTGAGCCACATACTCCGTCAGTTTGCGCGCCGTTTCCTGCTTCAGCATGACCGGGTAAGGCAGATAGACTAACGGGTATTCTTGTATGTGGTCGATGTGGACGAAGTCGGGTTGAATGTTCGAGTCAAAAAAGCCTTGATATGCGCCGCGAACCGATTCGGAATGATACGCAGTTTGGCCGAGTTGGACATAATCAAAAATTGGTGTCTCGGGAACCCAGACAATACCAATATCGCCTTTTACCGGTTTGGACTGCCACAATTCCGGATGAGCGTTTGCCCATCGGGCAACCTTGCCCGCCATTTCGGCTTTAGGTCCCACCGATCCGTCCATATTCATCGGTCCAAACGCTCCCCAGAGTGGTCCATCCAGAAGCGGGCGCCATCTGGGGTAGAGGATGCCGGTAGCGCCGCAAGCCATCGAAATCAGGTTCCAAATTCTAACATCGTTCGCGTCGGATAAGCGTCCGTCTTCGCGTGCGCGATCGAGTACTTGCGGCTGCATCCATAGGGATCCGGCTTCTGCTTCGGCATGCCAGAACGGTTTACCGCGGGAAGCGGCGCGTACAAAATCCACCGCTTGAAACTGCATCCACGGTTTATTTCCGTTTCGCGAGGCAACAAAAGTATATCCATACACGTCAAACCCGGCGGCATCGCGCCAATCATCCTGTCCAACCGGATAGGGCCTTATACTTGAAGCGACGAACGCCGTATGACCTGTAACGAGGTTTTTCTTGTCCAGACTTCTAAACAGTTCAACACGACGGCGTATGAGGCGGCTTTTGTTGTCATTCCGAAATTCCACCCAGTCAATGGCGTCAGCGTACCCGCCTCGATCTCGCCGCGGACGAACGAATTCCCACTGAGCCATGCTGTAGCGGTTCCAGGCTCTGCCCACGGCCTCGAGAGTTCCGTATTTTCCTTTGAGCCACTCGCGGAACTTCTCCTGAGTTGCCTCACAGCGGCAGTCAACGGAATGCATCTCGTTCCATAGGTCGTATCCCAGCAAGGCAGGATGGTCGCGGTACCTTTCGATGAGGGCGGTTTGAAACTTTTCGGCTGCGCGTAGAACGTCATCATTGTCCAAACACATGTCGGTGCCGCCCGTAGCGCTGCTGCCGCTTATACTGGGAGTGGCCACAGAATTATCACTGGACACCGTACGCCCGGCCGGGTGTAGCTCGCCCAGCCATTCGGGTGCGGTGTTTGATATCTCGCCGATGATGACTTTGATGCCGTTCCGGGCAGCGAGGTCCATCTGCCGGTCATAGTCGCTCCAGTCGTATTTTCCAGGGGCAACTTCGATGGAAGCCCACATAAACCAATGTCTCATGACCGTCGCACCCAACGCAGCCGCTGTTTTGTAGTCCCGTTCCCAATCTTTTCTGGGAGGATTTGATTTGCGAAAATATACGGCGCCGTACGGGAATATGGGACCTTTGTCCTGACCTCGTCAACGACGGTATTCCGTCCCGCGGGCGATGTCAAGCCAGGCCGTCTACCAGTCTTTTACGGGCTTGTGCTTCTTCACGTAGTCCGGATCGATGGCGATCCCCAATCCCGATCCGGTGGGCACGGCGATGACGCCGTCCTCGCTGACGATCGGCGTCGTCTTGCTCTGAATGGGAATGTCGTTGCCGTTCGCATCCCGCGTGGAGAATCCGTCGAATTCCTGATACGGGGCGGGATTGGGGCAGGCGGACACGAAGTGGAGGTTGTAGAGGTATCCCAAACCGTATTGGGTGATGTGGGGCGAAATATCCTTCCCCAGTGCCGCCGCCATGCGGGCGACCTTCATCGAGCGGATAAGTCCCCCGAAATAGAGATTGTCGGGCTGGACGGTGTCGCAGGCGTCGTTGGCGATCAGCCACCGGAACGTCGCGATGTGGCTCTCCGATTCGCCGGTGGTGATCTTGATCCTGAGGCCGTCCTTCACCATCTTCAGCTCATCGTACCAGCCGAAGGGGACCATTTCCTCCCACCAGGCATACTCGTAGTCCTCCAGGATCTTGCCCAGGCGAATGGCTCCGGCCGCCGAATAGTTGTTGTTTCCGTCGCAGCCGAGGACCATCTTCTCGCCGAACGTCTCGCGGGCCATCCGGATGAGCTTTTCCGTCCGGCCGGGAGCATTGTCGCCGTCCAGTACGCCTCCGCCGCCGGCCCGCATCTTGACGGCCTTGGCCTTGCTCTCCAGGAGGTCTTTTTTGACGAGCTCCAAGGATTCCTCGGGCGGGAGCGAACGCAGTTCGCCGACGCGGGACCCCTGATAGATCGGGATTCGGGGGTTGTGGATCTCCCCGATCAGCTTGCCGATGGGCACATTCGCGGTGTTGCCCAGCATGTCGAGGACGGCTATCTCGATCGTGGCGACCTGGACGTTATAGGGAATGCCGCCGCCCTTGCCGCCGCCGTCCGGGAGCAAGGCGTCCAGATTGCGCGCGTCCTTGCCCGTGAAGCGATCGATCAAGCCCTTGAAAACAGGCCAGTTCCTGGCGTTCTGGCTCCCGTGGCCGGCCGATATCCCTTCCGCCCCGTCCTTCGAGCGCACCCGGCACAGGAAGCCGTTCCTGTCCCGGAGCAATTCGACGCTTTCGATCAGGACCGGAGAGGCGAACAGCTCCTTCTTCAGAACGGGGAGCTTCAGGACTTCGTCCAGCTTGGCGTATCGGGCGGTCAGGTCCTTCGGCGAGAGGGTGGCGCCTGGGGCGCCGTCGGTCGCGGGATCGGCTCCACGCGCAGACAGCGGCAGCGCCGCGGCGGCAAGACCGCCTTTAATGGCCGTCGAGATGAAACCCCGTCGATTTGTCGTCTTTTGAACGCGGGGCTTTTCCGATTGGCAAGACATGGCGAATCCTCCTTCGGCGCTTATATTTGTGGTGTCCTTTCTATCGTTGTCAGCGATCCAGTTTCACGATCACGTAAGGCATTTCGGTTTCCATATCTGGATACATCCTGCCATTGCCCAGCGTATCCACGGCTTCTATGAAGAACATCAGGTCCCACTGGGGCACGACGAAATCTCCCGGAATCGTCCTGAAATCCCATCTTACCGACGCGGACAACCATAAATCCCCGTTCGGGGAATGTCAAGGACGTGTGGGAAGACGGAACAGGCCGGCCCGGCCCGTGTCGGCTGAGAGATGTGAGCCGGAAATCGCCCGGACCTCCCCTTTCAGGCTCGGGACCCATCACGGAAAATATTCGGCCGGGGGATCGGCAACCATGAAGAGATCGAGATCCTGGAAGGCACACTGTCGCCTGGCGGAACATCATGCGGAGCAAGGCCTATTCGGCCCTCAACGTCCTCGGGCTGGCCGTCGGCCTTGCCGTCTTCATCCTCATCACGCTCTACGTCCGGACCGAACTGAGCTTCGACCGCTACCACGCCAACGCCAAGAACATCTACCGGGTGGTCCAGGAACAGCCGGGCAACGTTTATCTCGGCGCCAACGTCTTCGCCGTCACGGCGGCCGTCAGCCTGATCTCGAAACGGGAGAACGCCCTCGGCTCATGATCCCGGGCTCGAGCCTCGCCGTGAGCAATAAGATGAGATAATTCAAGAGATCGCTTTGCGCTCGCGGCTGAATCGCTCGAACTCGCGGCCGTCGACGATCTCCTTCAGCGCCTGGACGGCGCGCCAGACCTCGTGATAGGTCGTATAAAGGGGCGCAGGCGCGATCCGGATGACATCGGGAGGCCGGAAATCCGGCACGAAACCCCTCGCCTTTAGCGCCTCATTGATCCGAAGCGCCTCCTCGCGGCGCTCGACGGCGACATGCCCGCCCCGGCGGCGGGGGTCGCGCGGGGAGCCGATGCGGAAATCGTAGGGCGGGCCGGCGAGCCGGGCGTCAATGAGATCGATCAGATATGAGGTGATGCGGACGGATTTTTCCCGGATCGCCTCGATCCCGGCCTCAAGGATCGGGTCGAGCGCTCCTTCGATGGGCGACGAACCGAGGACGCCGGGCGAGGAGATCTGCCACCCGCCCGCCGACGGAGCGGACTCGAATTCGAGGCGCATATCGAACTGCTTATCCTTGACATATCCGAACCAGCCGGGGAGACCGGGCTTGAGTCCGAAGTGCCGCTCGTTGAGATACAGAAAGGCGCTGCAACCCGGGCCGCCGCTCATGTACTTGTAGGAACAGAAGACCGCGAAATCCACTCCCCAGCGATGGAACTCATGCGGGACGACACCGGCCGAATGGCTGGCGTCGAAGCCGATCGGGATCCCCCGGCGGCGGGCCTCGTCGGCGAGACTCTGGACATCCAGGAGCTGTCCGCTCCGGTAGAGGACGGTCGGGAGGAAGACGAGTGCGACCTCGTCCGTCATCGCCTCGACGATCTTCGCCTCGTCGAGGGTCCGGCCGTCCTCGCTCGGGACGAGGACGATCTCACGCTCCGGATCGAGTCCCCGGCTCCGGACCTGGCCCTGCAGGGCATAGAGGTCGGTCGGAAAGTTGAGCAGGTCGGCCAGGATGCGCGTCCGTTTCCCTTCGGGCCGGTAAAACGTCGAGACCAGGGCATGGATATTGACCGTGGTCGTCCCGGTGAAGACGAGCTCGCCCGATTCGGCCCCGACGAGCGGGGCGGCCTTGGCGCCCATCTCCTCCGCGAAGGTGAACCAGGGCCGCTTGCCTTCGAGCCAGCCGCGGATCCCCAGGGTCCGCCACTCCTCGAGGACGCGGAAGAGCGTCCTCTCGGCGTCCCGGCTCAACAGGCCGAGGGAGTTTCCATCCAGATAGACGGTCCCGGGGGGAATGAAGAACCGATCGCGGAACCGCCGCAGCGGGTCGGTCCGGTCCAGCTCGAAAGCGAAGCTCTCGCCGGGAGAAAATTGCGGGTCGCTCATCAGGAGGACAGTATACGCAATTCCCGGATTTTTAGGGATAGGGATTAACGAGCAGTTCCGGTCGACTATTTTTCCAGCAGGAAATCCGGCAGTTGTCTGTGCTCGATGCCGTTCTTGTTTGCGACTAAATCCCTATCAAGCGAGATCACGATCTTGCGATAGTTATCCCTGATCTTTTCGAGATTTCCGAACTCCCTGGCGACTATTTCGGGAGAACCGAGCTTGTAACAGACTTGGCAATAGACCTTTTCATTCTGTTTTTCAGCCACGAAATCAATCTCCCTGCCTTCCAGGGCCCCGATGAAAACACGGTATCCGCGCAGAACAAGCTCGTTGCAGACGATGTTTTCCAGGATGCCGTCGATGTCGTTGTCGCGGAATCCGACCAGGCCGTTCCGCAAGCCGATATCGGTCAGAAAGATCTTGTCGAAATACTCCATGATCTTCTTCCCTTTCAGATCATAGCGGTTGATTTTTTTAAACAGCAAGCCGCTCTCAAGATAGCTGATATAGTTCAGGACAGTATCGGCGCTGATCTTCAATCGCTGCGACTTGAAATAGTCGGCGATGCTTTTGGCGGTCGTGATGTTGCCGAGATTGTCCATCAGGTACCTGACGATCCTTTCCAGAGCCGAAACATCCCGAACCTGGTTTTTCGCGACCACATCCTTGAGCATGACCGTGTTTAAAATGGAGTTGAGATAGCCGAAGACCGTTTCGTCGTCGAATGCGAGGAAATGGACCCCGGGCAACCCGCCATATTTGATGAAGTTGCGAAGCTCCGCTTCCAGGTCCGCCGGCCTGCTTTTCTTTCTGAACTGCAGGAATTCCCCGAATGAAAGGGGGTGAACCGCGATTTCGACATAGCGCCCGCTGAGCAGGGTCGCCAATTCCGAAGAAAGCATGCGGGCGTTTGACCCCGAAATAAAGATATCGCCGACTTTATCAGCAAGCATCGAAGTCGCGGCTTTCTCCCAGGATTCGATCTCCTGGATCTCGTCAATGAAGATATACTTTTTCCCTTTGACGCCGACCAGTCTGTCTCCGATATAGGAATGAAGATCCTTGTAGTTTCGGATCTGATCGAACTCCAGCGATTCCTTGTTGATGTAGACGATATTCTTTTCCGGTATTCCTTTTCCTATCAACCGTTCGATCAGGGTCTTCATCAACGAACTTTTCCCGACACGACGCATCCCGACCAAGACCTTGATCAGCGGTTTATCAAGATATCTTTCAAGCTTCTCGATGTAATCCGAACGTTCCAGAAGTTTTTCGTTTTCAAACATAACAAACTCCTTGTGTTTCGATTATAATCGAAACATTCCGGAAATTCAACACAAGTTTCGACTATAGTCGAAACTTGTCAGCTTTTCATGCTTTGATCCTCCTTCTCTTGGCCGTCCCGGCGCTCAGCGTCTTCATCGGATCTCTCTGCCCGAGGGAAGACATGATCATCGGCCTGGCGGTGCTTCTGGCCAATGTCTTTGCCGCCTTGGGCGGATGCTGGTGGCCGATCGAGGTCGTGCCGGCGGGCGTCCGGCAAGAGGGCCCGTCCGGCTTCAACGATATTCCGGCATTCATCAGGAGGGCGACGGGATCGGCCAGACAATGGACTACGTTGACCATGACGACCAGGTCCAGGGCCTTTTTGGGAAGGCCCGTTTCCGTCACGGTCGCCGAGAGGATGCTCCGTGGATCAACGTTGACTTCTTCATCACGAACTTCTTGGACGAAGGCCTGCTTTCATCCCCTCGTTCCTGGGTCGACGTTACATCAGGTCAGAGCCGGTTTCTCTGCGGCCTTAATCCTTTCCTCGTGCGTGCGGGGCGAATGAACGACATTGATCCCGTACAATTGGCAGAATGCCTCTATGTCGCGACGGTGATTCCCAAAGAAGACGACTTGGTGGAATCCCTGCACGTCGCGGCAGTCCTCGATGTTGTCCATCTGGATCTCTACGCTCGTCCGGCAGCCGCCGGCCGGGGGCGTGTTGACGTTACCGACCACGGCACCCGTGTCGAGATAGAGCGCATCGGGCTTGGAGAACTGTACGAGCGTCACCGGCTGCCCGACCGGCCAGAGGACCTGCGTCGAAACGCCCAGGTTCGACTCGGAGTGGCTGCGGAGAACGTACGGCGCGTGTTCCTTCGGCCGATTGAGCCCGTAAATCCGCGTGCCACTGACGCAATGGGATGCAATCAGCACGTTCTTGGCGGTCTCGGGCACAGGATCGTTCATGAATCCCGGTTTATCGAACAGGTAGCTCGTCAGCATGAGCGATACTGCCGGCCCCACGGCGGCCTCACAACCGTAGGTCACCCCATGATCCTGGAAGATCGAGGCCCCCAGGCAAGGCGGCGTCGGCACTTTCTTCTGCGAGACCATGCCCAGGCAGTCGGTTGTCAGCGCATTGCATCCCTCGTTCTTGAGCAGCTTCTTGGCCGCAATATACGATCGTGCCGCGTTCAAGCCATCCTGTTGTGTCGGTTCCACCACCTTCTGGGCCTCGCGGAACCGCTGATCGGCCACCCACTTCGCCTCTTCGGTGACGGGTGTTGCGTTGAACATCTCCTCGAAGCTCGCCCGAGGGACATATTGCAGGCTCACCAGACCGAACTTGTCCTCCTTGCGTTCGTTGCCACTGACAACCAGCATTCTCGTTGCTTCCAACTGCCGCTTGGCGCGGACCATTCGCAGGGCCTGCTCGACGGCGGGTATCTCCAGCGACGAAATGACGTGGACACCGGGTTGGAAGGCGAGACGGTTGACGTGCCCTGTGAAGGCGGTGCCCACCGGGGCGAACACAATCGTGGGAACGCCGGCCTTGGCAATCTCGCCCGCCGGGGCCCAGCTCTGGAAGTGCTGGAGCGTGACGAGCACGGCGTCGGGTTTCTCGGCCTGCACCTTTTTGATAAACGCTCCAACAGCCGCATTGTTCTCAAGTGGTTGCGCTTCTTGGGCGATTTCGATCCCGATACGCCGGCCGGCGTCGGCGATTGCCTGGGTGTATCTCGCCCGCTCACCCTCTACGTCGTAAGCCGTGCCCGGCCAGCCGAGCCAATACGGTGGCTTTTCGCGCGCGACCACGCTCATGACCCGAACCTTCGGCTTCGGCCGGAAGGATGCGAGATCGATCTCTTCGTGCGATTGCGGCGTGGTGCGTAGACTTTCGAGGCTCGCACAACCCGTTGCCAGCGCCGCCGTGCAGGCCGCGGCCGTTCCCAGGAAGGATCGTCGAGACATCGAGCAGCAACTGCAAGGTTGACTGTAAGTGTGGGATCTCTGGTCCGATTTGAATTGATTACGGTTCAACATGGCTCTCCCTTCATTTGAGGGATCGGGATTTGCTTTTCCGGACGATTCCGGGAACGGACTCGATTTCGCTTCGAAATCCCAACCTGCCCTCGCGGACAATACTAAACCCTACCTCGAACGAGGTCAAGATCGATGCCTTCATGGGCTTCGCCTTCACGACCAGCGCCACACGCTCGCGACTCGCCTGATCCAATCCGGCGTCGATGTTTTCACTGTGCAAAAGATCCTGGGTCATAGTACAATGATTGTGACCAGTCGGGAGGGCAGG
>Ga0315284_10004695_pt1 | contig 19398 bp, 16 predicted proteins | sample YL17G09_16_MG_FD_203696 | JGI IMG/M metagenome (GOLD analysis project Ga0315284, IMG submission 203696) | Sediment microbial communities from Yellowstone Lake, YNP, Wyoming, USA - YL17G09_16 | ecosystem: Environmental > Aquatic > Freshwater > Lake > Sediment | place: USA: Wyoming | collected... | reverse complement strand
CTTCTGCGTCCACGATAGCGACCCTACCTGCACAGCCAACTCCAACTCTGACAAATAGTATATCGCCAATTTTAGCATAGGCATTGGGGAAATTCATTCCACTTAAAAGGCCGATGAACCTTTCATTTATTTTGTAGTTTATTCCAATATCCGTTATATTAGTTGCATGCAAAAATCTTAACCCCTTTTTTGAAAATTTTCTTCCTTCCCCATAAATGGTTTTTCCTGTTTTACAATAAATTACAAAGTCCTTTAGCGGCTTGAATGCTGTTCTATTAGACATCAATTCTCGTAAGGGACTTTCTTGTAAATTATGGTAATAACAGTAATCCATCCGCTTTATCAAATCTCTTCTAGTAACCTTGATTGTATTATTAACCTTTCCTGTCTTTTCCAAATCGTGCAGTTCTGCAAGGTAATCCAGATTAGTTTCACTTTGTTTCCTTAAAATGAGAATGCTTGTTTTAGCTGAGGTCTGCGCAAATATATTTCTCGGCAGACTTATGATATGCAGGACTTTCGTGTTTTTTAGGATAAATTCTCTTACATATTGGTATTGGGGGTTGGAGAGAATGCCATCAGGCAGGACAATTACAATCAAACCCGCAACTTTAGCCAGCTTTACAAAGATTTCGAGAAAGAGTATTTCAATCGCTTGGCTTCTTTTCAAATTCCCATTATTTTTAGCTAATTCGTAGTTAGACAATATTTCTTCTGATTCCACCCGCTGGAACCAACTGCTGAAAGGCGGATTTCCAACAACAAGGTCGAATCCGCCTTTTGAAAGAATCCGTTGGATTTTAGGCAGTTGCCATGTTTTTCGTAGAAGACTGTCTGTGGAAACAAAATAAGAATTCGGCAGGTTGGATTTGTTCAATACAGATATTACCTCTTTGTCAATGTCTATCCCAAGCAACTCTGCCTTCTTCCATTTCCTTGAAGATGCCCTTAGAAACACCCCATTACCTACCGCTGGGTCAATGATATTCTCAACACTTGTCTCTGAAATAAACGAAAGAGCCTTTTCTACCACAAATTCAGGAGTAAAATATTGATTGTGGTTCCTCCTGTTCCGATGTTTTTGAACCTCACCTTTCTCGATATAAAAAAGCTGTCGTTGAAGTATGCTCATAATGAGCTTTCCAGCACTATTAGTTCTAATTGAGCCAAAGACAATTCGTAGATAAACTGAACATTATCTAAGAGAACCAACCCTTCCTTGATGTCGAAGTTTGTATCGTATGCCCAAAATTGATTTTCAGCCCTATCGAGCATCATAGCACCTTTTCGGTTCAAAAGCGTTTCTTTTATCATAGTAGACCTCACTGAGACAAGACCACATCATTACAGTCTATTCTTATGTGGGTTATATCATTGCTATTCCGCCAAAGCAAGTGGTAAATCCTTCAACCATAATATCGTTGTGTCTTATGGGCTTTGTTGTTAACAAGTATCGAGCATCCAGAATCGAGCTTTATCCGCCGGAGGCGGAATCCGGCATCAACCCATCTACTCCTCCCCTCGTTCTCAAAACCATGGTTCTTAAATCACTCCATAAGTATATACGCATATACTTATATGGATGAATCACTTCCCGGCCGAAGCCGGGCAAGTTGGTTCGCCTGTCTTGAGTGAAATCGAAGGGCCTGCCCTGCCTCTTGTCCCTTTTCCATGCCTACTCCGCCGATTCATCCTTCGTAGTACCACGGAGAATGGAAGCAACCGCTTCGGCTGCGAAGGCCGGACGGCCAAACCAAAATTTACCCGCCACTCTTTTTGGAGGGCTTGCCCGCCATCTGCGTGGCGGGTTCATCCGTGTTACTTGTCCTGAGCTTGTCGAAGGAATCCGCGTCTTGCAAATTTGTTTTAGGCAGACACCGGCTGAATAGCCGAAGGTCAACTGCGTTGACCTTGTGGACGATGACAAAACTTTCGATAAAGCTCGCTTTACAAGAAAGATTTGTCAAGTACACGTTGTAGGCCAAAACCTCTGTGTCCCCTGTGACCTCTGTGGCTAAAAAAATCTGTGTAAATCCGTGTTCATTCGTGGCTAATTTTTGTTGACTTTTCTTTGAAGATATGTTACAATCCTTCTCCGTTTGCAAGTATGCAAACGCTCAACCGCCCCGTAGGGCAAGGTCTTCAGGGTTAGCAAACCCAAGTCAAAAATAATCGTTAGTGAATAATCAATAACTAAAAACTCAAAACTAAAAACTAATAACTAAATTATGGCCACCGAAGCTCAAATCATCGCAAACCGTCGTAACGCCCAAAAATCGACTGGCCTACACATGCAAAAGGTTCTTGAGATTCGTTCTATCGCTATGTTCCTTTGCGCCTCAGTGCCTTTGTGGCTACCAGTTAATTATGCAAAACAAAGCCAATTTACTGAATACTCAAATGAACATAAGCTTTAATCTTACAAAGTATTATGAAAAGGAACGCCTTTGCAGCCGCGAGAAAAACAAACCCAAACAAACCCAACCTATAGTGAGCTTGTCGAACCTATTTCAAACGTGTCCTTGCAAAAATGGGGTATCACGAGTGAGCAAAGTTGAAGGGAAACGTTTCAAAATATACAATAGGTCTTTATGAAAAAGTATTCACTGAATAAAAAGTGTCTTGTTATGGCAAGGGACGAAATTCGGGCGTTTGACAAATGGGCAATAGAATCGCTTGGAATACCGGGCGTTGTCCTGATGGAAAACGCTGGTCTCAGTTGCGCCGAGCTGATTAAGGAAAAGCTCAAGGGTATTGCCGCACCAAAGGTCTGTATATTCTGCGGCACCGGCAACAACGGCGGCGACGGCTACGTAATCGCCAGACACCTTATAAATAGCGGCTTCAAAGTGACCGTGGTTCTATGCGGCGACCGCGAAAAGGTCAAGGGTGATGCAAAAATAAATCTCGATGTCCTCGAACGCCTGGGCCAATCGATTGAGAAGTTGGACATCCACGATGCGGGTGTCAACAGCCAAATTGAGGAGCTTGCCGCCGGCGCCGATATGCTTGTTGATGCCGTTTTTGGCACGGGTCTTACGGGACAATTGGGTAATGAGCACAAAGTTCTGATAGAAAGTATAAATGTCCTGAATCGACCAATTCTGGCAGTGGACATTCCATCCGGGCTTGACTGCGACACTGGTCAGCCGCTCGGTGCCGCCATCAGGGCAGCATATACGGTAACTTTCGTGGCGGTCAAAAAGGGCTTTACCGAAAGTGACTCCGCTCAATACACAGGCGAGGTTTTTGTTGCCTCAATAGGTGTCGAACCGCCTGTGGCGGAGAAATAATCAATCGAAGGGTGGATTTGGTTGACGGCAAAGGCCGATTAGGATAGGCTGTGGGCGAGAAGGTGAGGATTGTAAGGAGATTCGTGTTCGATAAATACCTGAAAGGAATAAACAAGGCGTATTCACGCAGAGACGCCACTGAGCATACCCATCGGCCTGCGCTGAAGGGGCGTATCGATGGGTTTTTGCAGTGGTTAAAGCATCCTAATGTCCAGAAAATAAATCTTTATGGATTGACAAATGGATGGACGTTTTGATATAATTGTGCGTGTGGCATGGAGGAGGTTAAAATTATCAGACCTTATACCACAAGGAAAACGTGTGCTTTGGAGCATGCCTAAGGAGTCTATGTTGAATTAGAACCGACACAGGGAGGTGGTAGGTATTGATGCTGCCTTTTCCTGCAGGCCTGCAGGAATGTGCTTGATGTTGTGATGATATGAATATATTATTGAAGACTTGCGACAAACAATTCCGATAATATTAGATAAGGATGGTAGTGTTTGTCGTGTGCTAATGTAATCCTGGACACGGGTACGCAGGTCGCTGACACAAGCGGATGAATGGAGCGATGGAAGAAAGGAGCACGGTATATGGGGAAAGAGCAAAAAGCGGCAGAGAAGCCAAAAGCAGAAGAAAAAAAGTTTTTTGCTGGTGAGGAGACGAATGAGCAATTTGATGCCGTGCTTTCTCGTTTGTCCGAGTGGATAAAGGCTGACTTGGTCAACTTAGAGATTGATGCGGATGGGGATATCCGCTTTGAATTGCGAAGTGAAATGGCGGAGCTTCTGGGGGGCGAAGTACCCACGGGATTGACACATAGTGACGTTCAGGAAATTGTCCGGAAGGAAATGACAACATTGGTGTCGGCAAGACTTAAATCGGACACGAGAGAATGGCTTGAATTGCAGAAGCAACTCCATGGGAATATGGATGCTATGCTGGAGCGGAGCAAGAAAGCGTTTTCTTTGCTCGTGGATAAAAGCCTGAAAGAGAGGCTGTTACTGCGGAAGGCAACACCGGCTTACGTTTCGCCGTCAATTAGACAAGTGGTTATGACAACTTACCACGTGGAATCGGGAGAGGGTGAGAAGGTTGACGTGCCGGTTGCCTGTTTGGAATTTGAGTTTGCGAAGCCGCAGTCAGGGTATGCCTTTGAGGTGAATCTGAGGGGGCCAAGTTTTAGGATAGGCCGTAAGGATGACGTAAGGGTGACTGCGGACCTTCATAAGGACGACATAGACGACCTGATAAAGAAGCTGGAGAAGATCAGGGGAGAAATGACCGGCGAAAAGTGAGACGGATGAGTAGGAGGACCTATGGCTGAAAAGGCTATGAGTAAAAAAAACCATTTAGCAGAGCAAGTCTTGGACGAGGCTCAGAAAACTGCTTTGCCGAAGGAGTATCTGGAAGCTGTCGTTGAAATTGTGGTGTCGCATGGTGTGGGCCACGTGGGATGGGAAATGTCGCAAGGCAGTGCAGATCTTGTCAAGCTCCTTCTTGTCAAGCTGTTGGCAAGGTCGGCGGGCGAGAGGTCTATGGTAGAGAAGATTGCGCAACTGGATAGGAGGACTCTGGTCCACAGTTCACAATTAGAGAAGGTGGAAGCGGATATAGAGGGTCAGAAAAGACGGCGAGGTGAAATCAAAACTGGGGTAGGCATAAACGGCGGGCAGGAATGGCCGTTATACGCGACCAAGGACTTCGAGACAATTGTCCAGAGGACGCGGGATATCGAGAATGCGGGCGGCGACAGTTCGCAGATGCTATACTGTATGATAGAACTGGAGACATTGCTCGATGCGGTGGCGAAGAAGGCAAGGGCTACTGGTAGGAAGTACGAGGGAAGATTGGCCGCATCTCTAAGGGACGTATGCAGGATTTATGAACCGGATGAGATATCAGAGGAGCAAGCGAAACGATTTGGGGCCTGTGTGCGCGCCCTAATAGAGGGGTGGGGTGGGCTGAACAGAGAAAAGGTCAGTTTGATACGGAGTAAGTTGCTGGAGGTGGGCCTTACTTGGCTGCCGGTAACCAGGAAAGCTCAAAAGGAGATAGAGGAAGCGAAAAGGTCGAATAGTACGGCAAATGGATAAGGAAAAAAAGAGTCTTTTCCTGGACACTGCGACACAGATAGCTCGCCACTGGCACAGCGAACCGACGCGCACTGAGACACAAGAGCAACTTCACGGGCGGAGATTATATTGCTCCCGGTATGTCAAGTGTCAGTGCAAGGCAACGCAGTTGAACTCGATTATATACCTGCACAATCTCCTGCTTAAATCGGAAGACCTACTCCAAGCCATACAGAAAACTACAGAATGGCGGTTTTCCGAAGAAGCTGGCAGCCAATTGACTTCTGCGGTGCTACCGCGGATTGTTGATATAGCCTACTGGATATCGCGGAAGTACAAAACGTATGAGGAACAGGTGGACGGACTGAGAGACCTGATTGAGGACGCGTGGGAGACACTGTTCCACGATGGGATAGCGCTACCTTTGGTTGATGAAACGGGGTGCGTGTATGCAGCGGGTCATCCGAAGATGGGGGTTAGTGGAGCATACGAGCCGATAAGAGTATCTTGTAGCCAAAAGGATCCGCCAGAATGTCGGATAGAAGAGTTCTGGGAGAACCATTGGGACGAAATTGGGGTTTTGGCAGGTATGGATATCGATGCGATTAGAGCCAGACCAAAGGATACAGGGGCTTTGGATGAAGTGAAGGAGTATGCTGGCAGGGTTAGAGGTCGTGGGTCACCCCACGGGAAGACTTGCACTTTTTATCTTAGCGACGCGATCGTGTGTTTGGAAAGCACGCACTGTCCTGAACCCGCAAATGTTCACAGCACCAACAAGAAGCATTTCCGACCGCTATGTGAGGTGCTTGGGATTAAGTGTGAACCCTCGGACGAATAAGCTGTTGGCCGACTATCCAGTAATATCCTCTGTGGCAGATTGGGGAAGAGTCCGTCGGGTTCGGGTTAAAATGCCCCCGCCTTGCTTATCTGCCCTTTGTATCCGATGAAGTACAGGAATCTTTCATAGTTGAATACAGGAATCCACAGCGCCTGTGCCCGGCCCTGGACTTCCTTGTATTGGTTAAGTCTTTGTAAAGATGCCTCGTATTTTTCCATCGCCTTTGGGTCCAGTTCCTGGTCTTCGAGCGTCGGCTTTTTGAGGACCTGCGGCTGGTTGCCCAGAACTAAATAGTGAGTATCGACCGAGATTGTCTCGGCGACCTTGCCGCCCCATTTTTCAATCAGTCCTTTTATCCTGTCAGTTGCATCGGCGTCGAGGGTTCCATCGCCGTTGATGTCAAAATCGCCTGCAATGATAAATACGTTCGTCTTGTCGCTGTCCCAGATAAGGTTGGCGACAAAGTCACCCTGCAGGATGGGTCTTTTTATCTCCGAACGCAGGACTCTCGCTGCGGAGAAATTCTTTGCAACGTCAAATACCTCGATTTCGGCCTTGCCTTTGCCGTCTTTGGGGATGGGTGCGTTTCTATCGTAAACCGAGAAAGTCAGGCCTTGATAAACGTGATTGTCGCTGCCGATGTTGAGGTGGACCGTCTTCGCCGAGTCGTTGACCAATAGTATTTCGCCGTCGGGTTTGAGCGCCGCGACCTCGCGGTCGGGCGGCGGCTTGACCTTCGCAAGCTCTTCCTGCGCGCGGTTCACCATATTCTCAGCCGTCTCCAGCTCCGCCTTGGTCTTTAATAGCTCCTGGTTCGCTGCCTTCAGATTGGCTCGCTCCTCGTCTAATTGGGCCATAAGGGTCTGGACCTGCTGGTCGGCGGTCTGCTGCATCAGGACCTTAAGTCCGTTGTAGTCCTGCATTGTCTCGTTGACCTGCTGTTGCAGATTGTCTTTCTCGGCCATCAGTACCTGCTCTTTCGCAAAGCTCGTTGTCATCGCATCGTCAAATCTCTGCTGCAGGTCCTGGAGCTGTTGCTTCAAACCTGCTCCCTCGCTCGTGGCATTATCCATCGCCGTTTTCAGGGCCTGGATTATCCGCACAAGTCCCGGTGCATTGGGGTCGGTGCTTGTTATCTGAATGTATTGTTGGGCTGTTTTTAGTGCATTGCCCGCTGCTGTGCCGGCGTTCTTGACCTTGACTTCGGCAGAAGTCGGTTCCGGCACCCCGCCAACGACCGCCGATACCGCCTGGTCGAGGTAATCAGTCATTGTGGCGAGCCAGCTTTTGCCGCTCTGTCTTGTGCCGACTATGGTCCCGAGTGCCTGCTGCTCTCTGCTGTCGGCCAGGTCGTTGATTTTATTGTCTAAGTTGGCTGCTGTGGTCCTGTATTCTTCCGCTTTTACATAGTAAATGACCGCAATAGTGGTTGCAGCGATAAAAAGCCCCACGAAGATTATCAGGGTGTAGAGCATTGCACTGCTTTGCTGCCTTTTGGCTGGTGGCATAATAAACCTCCTTCGAGAATACTTAATAATTAGCCATCAAGGCCCCTTTTTGAACTATATTATTATCGCCCGAAAAGCCCTAAAAGTCAACAAAAAAACAATCCCCACGCTGTTTTTACAGTCGTAATAGCCGCTTGTCGGTTAATCTGCATTATGAATATGGGACGGGCTCGTAATGTCAAAAGTGTCAAAGTTGCTCCAACAGCGGCGGCAATTCGGTAAGCCGGCGTATCACGTATTTCGCTTCAGCATCAGCATTGGGGGCAGGTTCTGTGTGGATGCCGGCAGGGCGGACTATCTGGATGGTCGAAAAGCCAAACTTATTCGGTGCGATAAAATCCTTGACCGCATTGTCAGCCACATAAGCCATATTTTCCGGCTTTGTATTTAGAGTTCCCATTAGCTTCTCAAAGCCGGCCGGCGACGGTTTCCAGAAGCTCCTGCCAAGCTCCTCGGTATAAATTATGCACTTAAAATATCTCTCGATTCCCAGCGATTTAACTTTTAACTTTTGTGCCGGCAGAAAACCATCTGTCAGGAGCGCCAGCGTGTATCTGCCGCTTAACCGATTGAGAGCGTCCCCGCTGTCCTCAGGCAGTGTTATCTTCGGGCTATGATTTCGATAGACCTCCACTAACTTGGCGATGAGCTTTTCATCATAGCCTATGCCAAGCTGGTCGAGTCCGGCGTTGAATGTCTTTGTGTGATTGCCGGCGGTAAATTGCCTCCAGAGGGTGTCAAAAATTTGCCCGGCCTTGTCTTTTAACCGGGGCATATCTGGCGAGTTTGCAAGAAACCGGCCAACAGCAGCAAACCCGCTTCTGCAATACTCCACCTCATCATATAGCGTGTCATCTAAATCAAAAGCGACTGTTGTTATCATAATTTGCGTCTCATATCTTGCCGTTTGGGCCGGTGAAGATATAGCAGAGGAGCTATACACCGTGCACTTGTTACACTATAATACGCGTTGACCGTCCAGGTGTCGATAGCTTCAATTGGTGAGCAGTCGGTAGCCAATAGTATCATAGTTGGGGAAAGCCGGTGACCGGGGATAGAAAGGCGGACTTATGAAATTTTTGCAGATAATGCGGCCTGCACACTGGACCAAGAATATGTTCGTATTTGCGGCCCTTATATTCGGTAAAAAACTCTTTGGCCCGGCTAATGAAGTCTTTTTGGCGGTTGCCAGCGCCATCGGCGGATTTTTTTGCTTTTCTCTGGCTGCATCGGCCATTTATATCTTCAACGACATAATCGACCGTGAAACGGACACCCTCCACCCCGAAAAACGCACCAGGCCCATCGCAGCAGGCGATGTCGGCGTCGGTTCCGCTGCCGTGTTATCTGTGCTTTGTGCGGCGGTCGCCCTGATTGGCAGCTTTCTCCTTGCCCGCAACCTTGCGGTCATCACCCTCGCATACATTGTCCTGATGGTTCTTTATTCGCTTCTGCTGAAAACAATAATGATTCTGGATTGCGTCGTAATATCCGTCGGCTTCTGCCTGCGTGCCATTGCGGGGGCCGTCGTGGTGGGCGTATTTATCTCGCCCTGGCTGATTATCTGCACCTTCGCCTTGTGCCTGTTCCTCGCCTTCAGCAAACGCCGCGGTGAAATCGTCCATCTTGGCGAAGACAGCGAGCTGTTTCGCAAGACCCTGGCCGGTTACACGCCGGAACTATTGGCCCACATGCTCGATGTCACCAGCGGCCTGGCGGTCGTATGTTTTCTGCTTTATGCGATGGACGACAGGACCTTCCGGATTTTTGGCACGAACAATCTTGTCTATACTACGCCGCTCGTTTTGTATTGCATCTTCCGCTTTAGCGCCCTGATACAGAAGGGCAGGTTCTCAGACCCGCTGCAGGTTATCCTGCGCGATGTGCCGTTTCAGGCCGGCCTTGTGCTGTGGGTCTTGTCCTGTATTGCCATTATTTACGCCGACAAGCTCGGCATCGGCCTGGGGCGGATTTGGGCCTACTGACCCGCCTTTGGCGGGTTGGTCGTTAGTGCATAGTGACGCAACAAAGACTCCAAAAAGTTTTGGCTGCCGCCGGTATCGACTCTCGCAGAAAGTGCGAAGAATTGATACTCAACGGCGCTGTTACCGTGAACTCGCATGTAGTAGATACGCTGCCTGTCTTCGTTGACCCCGAAAAAGATGTCATCGCCGTCCACGGTAAAAAGATTCGCGCCGAACAGAAGGTCTATTTTCTTTTGAATAAGCCAAAGAGCGTGATTTGCACCAACAGTGACCCGCAGGGCCGGAAAAGGGCTATAGATTTTGTCCCTTGCCGCCAGCGCATCTTCTGTGTCGGCCGGCTCGATGCCGATACCGCCGGCCTTATTATCCTCACCAATGATAGCGAGCTGGCAAACAAGTTGATGCACCCGCGGTATAAAGTGCCCAAGACTTACCTTGTCAGGGTCAGGGGCTATGTTGACGATGAAACGGTCGAGAAGCTCAAAAAGGGGGCTTGGCTGGCTGAAGGCAAAATCGCCGGCGCAGCCGTCGAAATATTGAGCCGAGGCCATCAGGAATCGCTGGTCCATATTACCATTCGACAGGGGCTTAATTGGCAGATTCGCAAAATACTGGCAAGGGTGGGACTGCCGGTAAGGTCGCTCAGAAGGACCCGAATCGGCTCAATCACGGACAGGGGCCTGAGCGTGGGCGGCTTCCGGGAGCTGACCAAAGCCGAAGTCGCATACCTGCGGAAAATAGGTGAGTAGTCGTTTGGTATTTAGCCCGCCGTTTCACGGCGGGCTCCGCCTAAAACTATGAACAACGAACTATGAACAATGAACTACGAGCGACGAGCGACGAACTTCATCGCCAGATTGCCTGCCAGAGCCAGTTTTCGGCAATTCGCGTCAGGTCAGCAAAGTCCACAAGATTATCTTTAGTGAAGTCAGCTTCTAAAGAACCGGACCGCAGCCATTGGTTGGCAAGTTCAGCAAAGTCGAACATATTTACGAGACCATCGCCGTTTAAATCCGCACCATCCTTTTCACCGGCAAAAGGCATAACAATAGTGCTTACATTGGCAGGTACACCATCAACTATCTGAACCGTTGTTGTTGATGTATTCAGGTACTTGCTGTGAACGGCGGTAGCAGTATACGTTCCAGCCGGAACGTTGTAAATTATGTAGTCGCCGTTGGGGTCAACATCCGCAAATCCAGCAAAGTTTGCCGTGGTCGAATCCGTAAGTAATACGGTAGCCCCCAAAACAGGTTGGCTGGTAGTGTCTAATACTTTGCCTGTAACCGTACTCCCTTGCGAATTGTAATACAGATTAACGCCGGTTGTTCCGACGGGTACATTAAACACGGAATCTCTCAGAGCGAATGACTGTATTTCGTCGGCGGTGTTGCTTGCTACAAGGAGGTGAACATCGCAGTTAACGCCCGGCGGCAGCGAGGTAATGGCAAAGGGTCCTGCCTGTTGCAAATCAGTTTCACTAACTGACTGTATAGTGTACCAGGTATCGGGGTCAATTACAGTTCCTGTTTCGAAGACGCTGATGATAAAATTGCCGGTCTTGGGGTACCCGCCCGGGTTATTAACGGAACCGGAGATTTGACCGCCTGTCTGAACGGAATAAGCCGTAATATCAGGAACATTTACGGGCTGATTTACATCCGTTATTGTAACTTCCTGAGGTAATGCGCCAAAGTCGTCCTCATCGATATTGATAGCATAAGTACCCTTGGGCAACCTTATTCTGTACTGGCCGTTAATATCGGTTTCGGACCATCCATCGCACAGTCGCCCTTCGAAATCATATTCGAAATTGCTCAACGGATTGCCGTTGGGGTCTTTTATATAACCGCTCACCAGAGCGCCTTTGTGTAAGGCAACAATGCGATTTGACCTCTCCTCGCCTTCATTTAAGTATATCATGTCGGCGGGCCACGGCAGACTCCAGGCGTAACCGGTATCAACATTTGGCTTTGCCTTGATTTCAGCTACCCCAGGCTGAAGATTTGTAATGGTGAATGTTCCATCTACATCAGAGAAGTCATTCTGCCAAACGGCGTACCTTTCGCTCCAATAAGTTACCTCAATACCTGCCAGCGGCTGGGCGGTATCGGCATCAATCACTTTGCCGGATAGACTTGCTCCTACCGGCAGCGCAAAATCGAGGTTATTGATGTCCCCAGTCAACTCAAATTCAGTTCCAATCCACGCATAATAGGATTCTGGTTCGGCTCTGATTTTAACCCAACCCTTCGGAAGGTTGGTAAAATTATACATTCCGTTTGCATCTGTGTAGTCATCCATCCACACCTCAAAGTCATTGTTCCAATAAGTCACGTGAATGTTGGGCAAAGGCAGGCCGGTTGCTTTGTCGGTTACTTTGCCTGATACTGTGCAACGCCCCATTCCAATGGCGCTGTCACCACCGGCGTACCAACTTTCGTTTCCGTTCGTCTGATTTTCATTGACAATGGTGGCAGGGTCATCGTTGTTCGCCTGGTAATCGGCGTCATAGGCTGTTACAGCCACATAGTAGGTGCCTGCTGCCTCAAGTTCTGTTATGGTATAGGCTAATGAGTCTCCGACATCCACAACATTTTCAAAAAACGGCCCCTTTTGCGTGCCCCAATAGACTTTATATCCCCTGACATCACCTTCGGGATTGGAATCCCAGTTGACCATTATATCTGTAGCCGTTTTGGAAATGGTTAATCCTGTGGGCGGTGAAACAGGAGCGTCGGTGCGGATAGATGTTTCAAACGGAAAATAATTCACAACTCCCTTAGTTGCGTCATCGAACCAGTCGTATATCTTATCCTGGATTTCCGACTCAATATCAGTTCCCCACCAGTTATTGCCGGCATTCAAAAAGATTGAACCTGCGGGATTGTTATTCCATAGTTCGTAAACAGCGGCATTAGCAAAGATATTGTTGTAATTAAAGGCGGGGTAGGAATTGAGATATATCGTGCAAGGAGCAAATGTATCGGTTGCCACATTGCCGGTGAGGGTGTTGTATTTGAATTCATCACTGCAGCCGAAAACAGCGCTGGCAATTTGTGCGCTGTTGTCCAAGATGGAATTGAGAGAGATTGCCGCCGCGCCGTAGATTCCGCCGCCGGTTGATGCTGTGTTATCGCTGATTATATTGTTAGAGATGAGGGTTCCACCATAAATTCCGCCATCATGGATTCCGCCACCGGAGCCGGCTGTATTGTAAATTATTATATTGTTAGATATTGTAGCTGTGCTTGAATAATTCAGCATTATGCCCCCACCTTCGCCCTCAGTGGTGTTTGTCAGGGTATTATCTTTGATAATATTATTCGTGATTGTGGCGTCGCCGTCCACAATATGGATGCCGCCTCCTCCGCCGCCAGCAGCGTAACCTAACGCTCTGTTGCCGCTAATGATATTGTTGAATATGATACTTGTGTTGGAATAAGTAAAAATCCCGCCGCCTCCGTATGAACCCCCAACTTCAGCGTGGTTATTCTGAATACGATTGTCAGATATTATGGCTGTGCCACCACAAATACCAATTCCACTATCGGCGTTGTCGGTGATGGCATTGTTGGTAATCTTAATGAGTCCGGTCAGGTTATAGGCGATGATTCCCGATGCAGAATTGTTCCGAACGATGCAGTGGTTGATAAACGGATGAGCATTATCCATTCTTACCGCGCCATTATAATCAATAGTCTCTCCGCCTGCATACTCGACAATGCAGTGTTCGAGAATCGATCCATCTATGTAGTTTCCATCTATATCGAATGCTGCATCCTCGCTTGAATCGCTGAAAAAGATATATGCCCAATCCCCCGGAGCAGGCACACTTTTTCTTGAGGTGAATGTAATCATGTTAGCATCTGTCCCTCTGGCAACGAGCTTTCCACTTATTTGAAGAGCCTTTTTATCTTCAAACTTTACTACTATCCCTTGCTCGACTGTCAAGGTTACCCCTCCCATGACAAGGACATTTCCGGTTACAATATATGGGCTGTTAGCTAACCTCCAGATTGTGTCTGTGGTTATGAACCCTGACACGAACGTGTCAGCCTGGAGATTGTAGGCCCAAAATGCGCATACGATTGCCATTAGAGCTAATTTTTTTCTAAACATAACCCACCTTCCTTTCTCGCTTTTGAAAAATCTTTTTTTGTCAAAACCTGCAGTAAAACCGCACTCTAAATACACAATAAAGACTGGATTCGGCGTTTTCACTCCTGGTTGCTCCTCCAACCATCTTCTTCGTAATGTATCAAATTCGTGTATAAAGTCAAGAGAATTAAGGTTTTGGGGATAAAATTCCGCTTTGTTCTTGCAATTTTGGGGCGAAACTGTATTATTTTGGCTAATCGTGCTTCGTGAATCGCCCCGCCAGTGCCAGGGCAGATAGCGAGAAGCTCAATGCGATATTCGCACGACGAACGACTAATAGTAGAAGGAGTAAACCGGATGCCCAGAGTTTGTTATTTTACAGGTAAGAAAACGGTGTTTGGCAGAAGTATCACCAGGCGCGGCAAGGCCAAGTATCTCGGCGGCGTCGGCAGGAAAATCACCGGTATCAGCAGCAGGAAGTTCAAGCCGAACCTCCAGAAACTCCGCGTCGTTGTCGATGGCAAGGCCCGCAGAATCAGGGTCTCGGCCAAGGCTATCCACATGGGGCTGGTTCAAAAGCGCCAGAAGCGAAACTATAAGCCCGCCGAAACTGCAACCAGCTAAGATGGTATCTTCGCTGCCGCCCTTAATCCGCCGTCCGCCGCGACTACCTGGTGGGCTGAACGTGGAAAGGTTCCGGTCAAACCAGAGTGATATTTCATATTTTGAAATCGATGTGTGTGATGAATTTTTCGGCAGCAGTCTTTTAGCGAGGCGGGTTTCGCCTCGCTTTTAGTTTAGGCAAAGGCCAAAATGGATAAAAAAATCGACCAGGCGCTTGTAAGAAAAGTCGCGAAGCTGTCTCGCCTGGAGTTGACCGACCATGAGGTCGAGGAATTCACGAGTCAATTAAGTGCGATTCTGGACTACGTGGAAAAAATGAATGAACTGGACACGACCGGCGTAGAGCCGCTGGCACATTGTCTGCCGATAGCCAATGTCCTTCGCGAAGACCGCGTTAAAGAGTCGCTTGGAACCGAGCGGACTTTAGCCAATGCTCCGCAGCGGGATGGTGACTTTTTCAAGGTGCCGAAAATACTTGATGAAACTTATAGTGCGTAAAAGCTGCAAGACTAAACGTAAAATCGCTTCGGAGGTATCTTACAATGAAAACCAGGTGCTTAGTTTGCGCCGCATTTGTCTCTTTTCTTTTAATTGGTTGTGCGAAGATGGAGTCGGCTAAAATGAAATGTGCTCCGGTTCTGACCCCCGGCCAGCATCCGCAGGTATTTGACAAGACAGTGGCTAAAACATTTAACTGTAAGTATCTGCTGTTTCTGCCGCAGGATTACGGCAAAAAGAAAGAGCAGTGGCCGTTGATTCTGTTCCTGCACGGTGCAGGCGAGCGAGGCAGCGACCTCGAAAAAGTAAAAAAGCACGGCCCGCCCAGGATAGTCGAGGAGCGAAAGGACTTTCCGTTTATTGTTGTCTCTCCGCAGTGTCCCGACGGCCGCTGGTGGCCCGAAGAAAACGAAATGTTGATAAATCTGTTGGATGATGTGGTGGCTAAGTGCAGTGTGGATAAGGAGAGGATTTATTTGACAGGCCTTAGTATGGGTGGCTACGGCGCCTGGGCCCTGGCCTCGGCTTATCCGGAGCGTTTCGCCGCCATCACGCCTATCTGCGGCGGCGGAAGAGGTTTTATGGCGGATAAACTGAAAGATGTGCCCGTATGGGCCTTCCACGGTGCAAAGGATAACGTTGTCCCGCTTAAAGAGTCCGAGGAAATGGTCAACGCCGTGAAAAATCGCGGCGGCGATGCTAAGCTCACCGTTTATCCTGAGGCCGGCCACGATTCCTGGACTGAAACTTACAATAACCCGCAGCTTTACGAGTGGTTTCTGCAGCACCGTAAAAACCGGACAAAATAATTCTTGATTTTTGCGATGATGGACCTGACTGCAAAAGAATTGCGTGACAAAATAGCCGCACGCCGGATAACCAGCGTCGAAGCAGCCACTGCGGTCTTCGAGCGGATAGACAAATTCGAGCCGACTATCGGCGCTTATATCAGCACTTTTCGCCGGGCCGCTCTGGACAAAGCGGCTGAGGTTGACCGCAAATTGGCCGCCGGCGAGCCGGTAGGTGGGCTGGCAGGTGTGCCGGTTGCGATAAAAGACAATATGTGCACAACCTTCGGTGCCACCACCTGTGCCTCAAAAATACTCCAGGGCTTCCATTCGCCTTACAACGCCACGGTTGTCGAAAAGCTGCTCGCCGCCGATGCCGTCATAATCGGCAAGACCAATATGGATGAATTTGCGATGGGCTCGAGCACGGAGACATCGGCCTTGAAGCGGACCGTTAATCCGTGGGATACCGCTCGTGTCCCGGGCGGCAGCAGCGGCGGTTCTGCCGCCGCGGTGGCGGCGGGCCTGTGTTTTGTCGCACTCGGTTCCGATACGGGCGGCTCGATTCGTTTGCCGGCCGGCTTCTGCGGCGTAGTGGGCCTGAAGCCTACTTATGGCAGGGTCTCGCGGTATGGACTTGTGGCCTACGGTTCGAGTCTGGACCAAATCGGCCCAATCACACAGACAGTAGCTGATGCTGCGTTAATGATGAATGTTATCGCCGGGCACGACCCCGCCGACAGTACCAGCGTTGATGAATCGGTCGCTCCGGTTTGTGATTACCTCCGGATGCTCGATGGGCCGGTGGAGAAACTTAAGATTGCGATTGTGCCGCAGTTCAATGCGGGCGCCGACCGGCAGGTGCAGAAATCTCTTTATGATGCAATTGACGTATATAAAAGGCTCGGGGCCGAAATCGTGGAAATGGATATGCCTCATCTGGATTACGCCATTGCTGCTTACTACATAATCGCCACCGCCGAGGCATCCAGCAACCTCGCCCGTTATGACGGCGTGCATTACGGTTATCGCAGTGAGAACGCAGCAGATTATGTCGAGGTCTATGCGAAGTCGCGGGCCGAGGCGTTCGGCAAGGAAGTCAAAAGGCGGATAATGCTCGGAACTTATGCGCTTTCGAGCGGCTATTATGACGCTTATTATTTGAAGGCCCTTAAGGTCAGGAATTTAATACGCGGCGATTTTGTCGGGGCCTTTGACAAGTGTGATTGCATTATGATGCCGGTCTCGCCCACGACCGCCTTCAAAATCGGCGAAAAGATTGACGACCCGCTGACGATGTATCTTTCGGATATTTATACGATAGCCGCAAATCTGGCCGGCGTCCCTGCCGTCAGCGTCCCTTGCGGTTTCGATGATAAGGGTTTGCCCATCGGTCTGCAGATACTTGCCCCGGCTTTTGCCGAAGATAAGTTGCTGCGGATAGCGAGAATGTTCGAGAAAGAGACCGACTGGCACAAAAGAAAGCCGGCAATCGTCGGTTAACAGGTAAAATAGAAATTCTAAATACGAATATCGAAGCATGAAACGAATCCTAACGACCGAAATTCAGATGACGAGAACGGAAAGTTTTGAAAATTTGAAATTTAGATTTTGAATTTGTTTCGGATTTCGGATTTCGAATTTCGGATTTATACGAAAGATAAAAGATGGCTGAATTGCAATACAAGCTCATCGTCGGCTTGGAAATCCACGTGCAGTTGTCAACCGGCAGCAAGATGTTCTGCGGTTGTGCCGTGCAGTTCGGCGGCCAGGCCAACAGCAGGGTCTGCCCGGTCTGCCTCGGTATGCCGGGCGTTTTGCCGGTGATGAATAAACAGGCGATTGAATATGCCGTCCTTGTGGCAATGGCCCTTAACTGCCGGGTCCATTCGTTCACAAAGTGGGACAGAAAAAGCTATTATTATCCCGATTTGCCGAAGAACTACCAGATAAGTCAGTACGATTTGCCGCTCGGCAAGAACGGCTTCATCGAAATACCGCCTGTGGAAGTTAAAGTAGAGGGCAGGGTGGGCTTCAGCCCACCGATAAGCTCTGCTGCGCAAACGAAAAAAATCGGAATAATCAGGACGCACCTCGAAGAAGATGCAGGCAAAAATCTCCACGCCACAGGTGATTTCTCGCAGGTGGATTTGAATAGGGCCGGCACGCCGCTATTGGAGATTGTTACCGCCCCCGACATAAATAGCGGCGCCGAAGCCCGGGTGCTGGCGATGGAGCTGCAGCGAGTCGTCAGATGCCTCGGCGTTTCCGAAGCCGATATGCAAAAAGGGAATATGCGTTTTGAGCCGAACGTCAATCTGGTTATTACTAAAGACGGCCGGCATTACAAAACGCCCATAGCCGAAATCAAAAACTTAAATAGCTTCCGCGCACTGGAGCGCAGCATCGACTACGAGCAGCAGAGGCAGCTCGATGAATTCCTCGAAACCGGCCGCGTGATGGAGATGGGCAATAAAACCACTCGCGGCTGGGACGATGAAAGGGAGGTAACGACCCTCCAGAGGGAAAAAGAGGAGGCTCACGATTACAGATATTTTCCCGACCCCGACCTTGTGCCGGTCGAGTTCACAGATACGTACCTGGCGAATATCCGGACGCGTTTGTGTGAGCTTCCGCTCAAGAGACAGGTCCGCTATGTTAATGAATACAAATTGAGCGATTATGACGCAGGCGTTCTGACGGCCGAGCGTTTGGTGGCCGAGTTTTTCGAAGCTGCCGTTGCCGCCGGCGCTGAACCCAAGCGAGTATGTAATCTGCTCACTCAGGTTGGCCTGAAATTGGCCAACGAGGCCGGCTGCACCCTTGCCCAGCTGGGCCTGCAGCCCGCCGATGTCGCCGAATTGGCGAAAATGATTGAGGCCGGCCAGGTCAGCGCTACCGCAGGCAATACCATTTTGGAGGAAATGGCAAAAACCCGCAAAGCCCCCTGCGTAATTGCTGGAGAATTAAACCTGCTTCAAAAAAGCGACACCGGCCAGTTGGAGGCGGTTGTTGACCAGGTTCTTGCGGAGAATCCCGCGGCGGTCGCCGATGTTACCGGCGGCGGCAAAAAAAGCGACAAGGCAAGGAGCTTTTTGCTCGGCCAGGTTATCCGGAAAACCAAAGGTCAGGCAAACCCGAAAATTGTTTCTGAAATTCTTTCTAAAAAATTACCTTGACATCTCCGGAAGTAGTTGTTAGAAAAATTAGCCAGAGCTAACAAGTCAGGCAAAGGAGCGAACAGGTAACGAGAGCCGCTTGGCCTTGGTTACTGTTTAGACCGAACGGTGCGTTGGACGGGAGAGCGCAAGGATGCGGGATTTGGATGCTGGCGGGAAGGAAATTACGGGGGAAATTAAGACACTCCATTCGCGCGTAACCAAATTGGAGCAGACCAGCCGCAGCTTAGCCGGACACAAAGATGCGGACGAGGAGCTGGACAAGGCCTGGCGCGAGTGGGAAACCACCTTCGATGCAACCAAAGACTCCATCATTCTGACCGATGGCGATTTCAAAATCATTCAGGCGAACCTCGCGGCCTCACAGCTTTTTGGCAGGCCCCTCGACGAAATAATCGGAAAGACCTGTTATCAATTACTCCACGGAACAGACCGCCCCCCAAAAGAATGTCCGTTGGCAAAAGCAAAAAAAACAAAAAAACACGAGGACGTGGAGTTTTATTTGC
>Ga0315284_10004693_pt1 | contig 19398 bp, 11 predicted proteins | sample YL17G09_16_MG_FD_203696 | JGI IMG/M metagenome (GOLD analysis project Ga0315284, IMG submission 203696) | Sediment microbial communities from Yellowstone Lake, YNP, Wyoming, USA - YL17G09_16 | ecosystem: Environmental > Aquatic > Freshwater > Lake > Sediment | place: USA: Wyoming | collected... | reverse complement strand
TGGTAGTAGCGGTGGCGGACGTGGTACATGCCGGTCTCGGCGTCGCGGAAATACCCGCAAAACAGAATCGCGTTGCCGTAGGAGCCTGATTGCCGCGCGGCCCAGTTGGGGTCGTAGACGCGCGCCTTGCCGTAGGCGTCGTAGGCGTATCGCTCCAGCACGGCCCCGTCCGTCCCGGCAAGGGCGGTCACATTGAAATTACCATCCGTCAGGTAATACACCCGTTGCTCCATGCCGCTGGCGGCGGCGCCCAGGCCGCCCGTCGCCGCGTTGCCGTCGGCGTCGCGATCGCGCAACACCGGCGAGTCAATGTACCGCAACGACCAAATGTATTGCTCAAGTGCGGCGGCCGCGCCGTCCTTGCGGACTTCAAGCAACTGCCAGGAGATATTATAGTAATAATCGTTATACCAGCCGTCAAAGCTTTTGCGGACGCGGCGGTTCAGGCCGTCATATTCATAATCGGCCTGGTCGTCCTCGCCACTGTACTGATACCTGGCCAGCCGGTTCCATGCGTCGTAGGCGAGGAAATCGGGGGTCTCGGACGTGTGGAACGACTTGACGTTGCCGGCGGCGTCGTTACCCCAGAATAATGGCTATGTAATATATCAGGAATTACCACCATACAGAACATATGTTATTCTAAGAACACTTCCTGCAGCATGAAGGCAAAGAACTACGAACATTACCCACCAACCTATTCTCAGTATTATTGATGGTTTTTTTCCTCCCATTTTCTGGCGATTCCTAACTATCAATGCTGGAACAACTAAAAATACCACACCCATTAGTGCTTGTGTGATTGACTCTAGGACAATACGATGTATCCCTTGGTCCATATTTTCTATGCAACACATGCAATAAGTTAATAGAATCAGAGACAACCATCCTAAAACAACTATATACCACCACTTTAACACAATACCTTTTGCATGAGTACGTGCTATACATTCTTGGTTATCCATTGTAATGTCCGATTCTATTATACATCGATGGTGCCATGTATATTAGCCTGTTCAGTGTCATCATATACGATGTCTTTATGTAAAAACTCTAAACGCATATGCCTAGAGTGATCAGCATACGCCAATACCACATCATTGTTATATAATTGTTATACACATAGCTACATATGTCAACGCTTCTGATTGCATGATTTTATTGTATTGCCGTTAGGGTCTTCCATCGAGGCTTGTGCGGCAGCCTTGGCCATCTCCTCAGCTGCCAATAGGCCAGCGTCCACCTTAGACATCGGAATCTCGATGGGGCCAGTTATACTGGTTCCTGGGATAGTACCTATCGCATTCCCAATGTCCGGAATGGCCTTTTCTAATTCCTTCTTCGGTACATCTCCCCAAGCATGTCGAGGCTGTTTCCCATTGCCGAGTACGCCTTCTAGCTCTTCTTGTGAAGCACGTCTTGCATTAGAACCATCGTATGCGAGAATCTTACACCAACTATGAATTCCTTCTGCGGTATTATATCCTGCGTCATAGGCAAGATGTAGAACTGTACCGACACCTGTGTAGTTGTACCATCCGGGCCATCCCCCCCTCCAGGGCCACCCCTTTGACAAGCCTGTCGGGTCAGTAAAGGCGGTGACGCAGCCCCCCACATACTCATACAACCCCATCCCATCCACATACCCGATCGGGTCGCGGGACATCCAGCGGCCCAGTTGCGGGTGGTAGTAGCGGTTTCGGACGTGGTACATGCCGGTTTCGGCATCGCGGAAGTAGCCGCAAAACAGAATCGCGTTTGCGTAGGAGCTTGACTGCCGCGCGGCCCAGTTGGGGTCGTAAACGCGCGGCTGGCCGTAGGCATCGTAGGCGTAACGCTCCAGCACGGCCCCGTCCGTCCCGGCAAGGGCCGTCACGTTGAAATTACCATCCGTCAGGTAATACACCCGCTGCTCCATGCCGCTGGCGGCGGCGCCCAAATCGCCCGTCGCCGCGTTGCCGTCGGCATCGCGATCGCGCAACACCGGCGAGTCAATGTACCGCAACGACCAAATGTATTGCTCAAGTGCGGCCGCCGCGCCGTCCTTGCGGACTTCCAGCAATTGCCAGGAGATATTATAGTAATAATCGTGATACCAGCCGTCAAAGCTTTTGCGGAGGCGGCGGTTCAGGCCGTCATATTCATAATCGGCCTGGTCGTCCTCGCCACTGTACTGATACCTGACCAACCGGTTCCAGGCGTCGTAGGCGAGGAGATCGGGGGTCTCGGACGTGTGGAACGCCTTGACGTTGCCGGCGGCGTCGTAGCCGGGGGCGGACCAGCCGGGCGTGCCGGAGATGGACGTGACCTCGTTGGCCTTGTTGTGGCCGCGGGACTGGTTGGCGTCCTCGGTCCCGCCGACCTTGGTTAGGTAGCCGGTCCAGTTGCCGACGGCGTCGAGGGTGAACTGCTCCTCGTTGGCCGCCGTGCCGTCGATGCCCGTCTTGTTGGTATCGAGCGTGCCACGCTGGAAATTGACCAACCGGTCGAGGGAATCGTAGGCGTAAAGCTCGCTCTTGGCGGAGGATAGGAGGTTCTCGCGGTATTTGCGGTTGGAGTTTCGGTCATAGGAGTAGGCGACCTTGTCGGCGTCGGCGGAGGCGCCATAGTTCCGCCAGAGCTGCTTGGTAACCCGGCCAAAACGGTCGAAACCGTTGTAAGTGTTGCCCTGATCGTCGAAGTAATCCAGCCGGATGTCGGGCTGCTCGAAGTCCTCGATCGCCAGGCGCATCAGGCCGTTGACCTTGTAGCTGGCCAGGACGTCGCCCGGGGCGCCACTGTTGTCGTCCTGGATGGCCGCGATGCGCGACAACTTGTCGGAAATGCTTCCGGCGCTGTCGTAGGTGTAATGCACCAGCCGGCCATTGGGGTAGCGGACCGACACCAGGCGCATGGCCTTGTCATAGACGCCGTCGGAATTGGCGTCGTTGGCGTCGTAGTTGTACTGGACGTAGGGGGTGTTAACGTCCTTGGCGCCGTCGTGCTCCTGGTATTCCTTGTCCAGCAAGCCCAGGCTGTTGTACTCCAGGACCACTTCGTTGGCCGCGGTGGTGGCGTTGGAGTCCTCGTAAGAGATCACGCTCGTCAGCCGGCCGAGTGAATCGAAATCGCCCCCGATGGCCCGGATGCCGCCGTCCACTCCCGTGCCCAGCGTCGTGACGCGCTGGCGGACTAGGCGGTGGTAGTTGGGATCGTAGTCATAGGCGAGCACGGTGGCCGTATCGCCGCTGTGCGCCTGGGCGGTCCGCGTGCCGATTGAACCGTCCAGGTTGTAGGCCAACGAGACGGCGTCGGATGAGCCGCTGGAATCGGGGAAGGTGACCTTGGTGGCTAACTTGCCGGAGTAACTGTCCTTATACTCGTAGGCCGTCACCTGGCTGTCATCGTCGCTGCTCCAGGCGCCATCGGCGAACGTGTCGTCCTTGCCGATGTCGGCGATCTGCTTGACGATGCTGCCAAGCCCGTCGTACTGAGCCAGTGTCCATCGCTCCTGGCCGGTGGCGTTGGCATCCGCCAGTTTGATGGGACGTCCCAGGTCGTCAAAGTTAAAAACGGTCTCGATTCCGTTGGGGTCGGTCAGTTTCTTTATGCGGCCGTCAGCATAGGTCAGGCTAGTGACCAGGACCGTGTCGCTGCGGCTGGGCACACTGGACGGCCTGGCGGTCAGATTGTGACATATTGTCCAATAGGAGACGCATGTGCCGTAGTTTGCCACCGCGATAGGCCGGTGGACGTTGTCATACCAGGCGTATTCGACTGTCTGGACAAAGTCGTCGTTGGTAATGTCAATACCCCAGGAGGTTCCATAATGGTTCGTCTCCATCGACATCGATTCGATGGGCTTGCCGACCTTGTCGTAGGTCGTGTGAGCTAGGTAGATGAGGCCTCCGTATCCGCCGTCGAGGTCGGCGTAATTCAGCTTGGGCGTTGGCGCGCAATAGTTGAACGTCCCGGTGGAACTGTCGTACTTGGTGGCGGATAGGTCCACGACCACTCGCGTTTCGTATTTTCTTCCCGCTCGGTCGTAGGCATACTCGATTGACCCGCCCCCGGTAAGCTCGCGGGCCACCTGGTTGCCGATTCGGTTATGGTAGAAGTTGGCGACCGCCTTCTTGCCGCTGTCGCCCGTGGCGGGGTCAACCTCGTACATCTCCCGCCTATAAATCCGGCTCATCTTGTCATAGAAGATCGTGGCCAGGCTGCCCCTCCTGGCGCCGCTGGCGCCGCTCTGGGTGGCGGCGTAGTCATCGTCCGCCAACACGCTCGACCATGTGGGCTTGCCCTGGTACTGGGCCGTCGCCACCTGCCTGCCCATCCAGTCAACGTCGATGACCGTATACGGCGGGGCTTCCGGTTCGATTCCCCGCAACCGGCCGCGCCAGTCGTAGTAATAGGCCGTCTTGACGTTGTTGGCGGAATCCGAGGCGTCGTAGTACATCACCTTGCTCGTCACCAGGCCGTCGCCCACGCCGGCAGTACCGCTACCGGGGGTGGACTCATCGTAGAAAATCGCTTCCACCTTCTTGAGGTTCGGATCTGTCGCGTAGCCCGAACCCATGCTATGGGTATCGTCGCTGACCCCACGCCATGTCTCGATAACGCGACCCAGAGCGTCGTAGACGACCTTGGTGACCTGCTCGGTCCCCTGAGAGTAGCTCGTGCCGCTGACGCACTCGATTACGCGGCTGCGCCGTCCAAGAGAGTCGTAGTCGTGGACGGTCTGGTAGTAGTTTGACGCGAGGTTTCCGTCACCGCTGGAGGGGATGTTGTGGTATCGGCGCTCCTTTTGCAGCAGGGCATGGTTGGGATCATAGGAATACCGCGTGAGGGTCAGGTAGTCCTCCTGGCTCTCCGTACCATTGGGATCGCCAATGGGCATCCCAGCGCCGTCGTAGAGTTCCGTTACGCCGTTGGGATCGACGGTGTACATCTCCGTCGTCAAGCCGTCGTCATTGACCTTCTCTACCTGTATCGGAAGTTGGCTGATGTGATTGGTGGAATCCCAACCTCGGTAGACACGCGACTCATTACTGCGGTAGGCAAAGCAAGTGACCAGCCCGTTGGGGTCCACTTCCCTGGTCATGCGGCCGAGATCGTCGTAGTAGTACTTGGTCACGATCTGAAGGGTGCCGTAAGGGTTCTCGAAACCGGATGGAACAGTACCTGTCCATGCTACCCACGGGTTGCCACTGCTGGTGATCTCAGAGGGTAGGCTGTCCGTATCGACATCCACCATGACATAGGCCAGCCCTCCCGTATTGGGATCATACGAGTAGTAGGCAATCGTCCCCTCTGCGTCCCTGTACCATCGCTTGCGGCCTGTGGAGTCGTAGTATTCTCTCGTTATGGCATTTGCATCGTTGGCGTCATCGCCCCAGCCATTCTCTGAGGTAGGAATCTTCGGTAGTTTTGTGGTCAGTATCTTCAGTTTCTTGCAGTATCCGTTGTTGGGCACACCTGGATCGTAAAACTCGTACTCAAACTCCGTTTTGACGCCATTGGCCTTCGTGTCCGTAGCCGTCGGGTACTCGTAGGTGACTAGGGGCAATTCCTTGGGCTGGTTTTCCACGGAGCCGGTTCCATAATCGGCAGCCCGAACATACTTCTCTGACTCAGCATTTCCATGTTTGGTTTTTGTTTCGATAACATTTCCGCTGTTATTGTATGTGTATGTAGTTATAATGCCCGAATTCGAGCTGAGCGTTGTAGACTCATTCGGATCCGCTCCGTTTGGATAGAGGAAATCTCGAAGCTCCTGAGCCGTGTCCACGATGCTGTGCGCGGAGCACTCACGTTGCTCGATAATCTGATTGTAGTTCCTCGGCGATGAGGTCGACGCGCCCCTCGTAAAAGATTGACACCAGTAGACTGGCGAGTCCTTCTTTGGATCGTCAACAGTGACCTCCCGTAGGAGTTGTCTTTGCTTATTCAAAGCGTACAACTTTCGCCTGCCGGAGTGGGTGCTCTCATCGGTGGTAGCATCCTCAACCACTATTCGGCGCACCGAATTGGTTGCATCGCCTTCGTAGCCGGTCCATAAGTAAAAATAAGTTCTCTTGCCGAGGTAGCCACGATAGTCCTTTTTGACGGTCTGAGACCTGACGAAACCGGTCTCGTTCAACACGTCACCGTCCGGTGCATACTTGGCTTCGAGGTCTTCGTTTGGATCCCCATTCTTTACACCCACTGAACCGTCATCGGCTGTAACCGCTGAGGTATCGAAGTTGCTGGTATAGTAGGTGTAGGCTACATTGGCGTAGTCTTTCAGTTGGCGGCTTCCCACGCTGGCAGTGTCATCCAGTGCGAGTATTTCGGCGGCTGTCTGGTTCGCATCTCTCATCAATGCGGCCACGGACTCCGGGTCGAACGTCAACCTGATTTGATGATTCACGCCGTCGGAATCCTCATCACAATAGTATCGGTACATCCGAACGCGACAGATGGAGAAGGCGGCGTCGTTGGCGTCGGCATAATCGTCGCCCGTGCCTCGATCCAGCACCTGCACCATGACCAGGTCGCCGGCGCTACCCAGATCCAGGGAAAAATTCGGATCGGCCCCGTAATAGGTGTACTTGGCTCGTTTAACATAATAGCCTGAACCATTTTTGACGTCGACCTGTGAGATGTTCCCCTGATTCGTCGTGCCTCTTGGAATGTATGTATACGTCACCTGCCACCCATTGGACAGGGTAACACTGGTCAATCGCCTCGAAGAGCTGTCGTATGAGTAACTGATGGAATTCCCATAGGCATCCTCTTCTTTTTTCAGCAATCCTTGTTGTGGCGACGAATACGAACCGCTGAAATCGTAGTAATGTCGAGTAATGCCATCCTCGCCGACAACGACAGGCTGAAATCCAGGAGGTCTGTTTATGCCAGGCATATCGGGTGGCCTAATATCCGGTGTACCGGCAGGACCCCAAAGAGGTACATCTGGCTGGCGAACATCGATAGGCCTGCGATGGTTAAGCCGTTGACCATGAGGGTGATGATCGACATTTATAGTACCATGAGACCCCCAAGGAAGTGAATTATAAGGTACTGGATCCATAAGGATTGGATTGAACTTTGGCCTTGGCTGTGGAAGTGAATCTGGATTGCGCCAAGTTGGGATGTCAACAAGCGGGGTTTTATTGGGCGTACTTAATCCGTATGCTTTGTTATTGGTATCATGGGCCAATGATATGCTATAATCCGATGGCCCCAGTAATGTGTCGGAGTCATAGTCTCGCCTAACACTAGATGACACATAATATTGAACGGAACCTTGATGCAGGAACGAATTAAACCAGCCAACTTTCCATCCAGAACCTTGTATAAACGTACCTGCAAGGTACTTGCTGGTGTAAGTACGCTCATGTTTAAAGCCCAGTTTGTCACTTACCCCGGGCAAGGCAAGGTCGACGACTGTCTCCGTCACCTCGCCATTGTACAGTATGATCGGTTCAGGGGTCGGATGGCCGTTGGCTTCGTTTGGCGTGTTGCCGTCTCCTTCAGATACCGGACCATTTTCCGGAGGATCAGGTTCGATACAAGCCCACGCTTGCAATGCCGGTATGGCGTAGAGGACCATCGCAGCAATCACGGCGATCACGAGGACGTATCCGATTCGCTTGCTTCCGGCCTGACCACGAGTATTCATTGTCTTTCTCCCGGTAACGTGTAAGGTGTTCACGTTGCTCACCGCTTCTGTCGTAGCACGCCGCTATTGCTGCCCCTTTTGACTCAGGAGGCCCTGGTACCGTGCCACGCCTTCGGAATCCCCATCCGCCCTGGCCTTTTCCAATCGACGGCTTAGTTCTTCGGTATGGTATGCCTGGTTGCGGATTGCCTGATTCACGGATGCATGTTCGATCATGCGAACGACAAAACCGTTTGTCTCCATGACTCTGCCGAGAACTTCCTCGTACTGATCAAGAGCAGCGGTTCCCGCGAAGTCGGTGCGGCGTTCCATCAACAGTTTAACCCCATCAGCGCCCTTTCCCGCTGCCAGGTAGGCGATGCCAATGGCATTCAAAACCTCGCACTTAAGGGAAAGCGAATCGGCCGTATTATATGCCTCCATTAGTTGATGTATCCCGCACATGGGAGCCGGCATATTTCCATTGGTCGGTACCGACTCCGCGTAGGCCCTGGCCATAAGCCATGCTGCTTTCAGGTCACCGCTTTCGCCGGAGGCGATAATCGCGTCATCCAGCGTCTTTTTCCAATTGCGTAGCTGTCCGGCATCGCGATACGCCCACGCCAGGATCTTATAGACGCCGGGCCTGGGCATGCCATTGGGGTCCGTCAGTTCCGCCTGGACTATCGCACGAGTCTCTGGATTGGCTAGCGGGAGGCTGAGGTATCGAGCGTTATTGGTAATAACGTAGTTGTCCTCCCTCATAAAAAATGGATCGATTTCCGGCAAATCCTTCTTGGCCAGTTCCGTTATGGCTTGCGCATAGCCCGCATAGGCCGCACCTTCTTTCAAAAGACCTGAATCGCGTAAAAGCATGCTGGTGCCTAACAAGGTCGCGACATCAACGGTTCTTCGAGCTTCCTCCGTGCCAACAGTCGCCTCGTAGGCCTTCATGGCCCATTCCTGAGCCTTGGCGGAATCCCCCTTCTGCCTGGCCAGCCGGCTGATCGCGTCGCAATCCTTCCAGTCGACCTTGTTCTTTTCGCCGTCGGCGTCTAACTTGGCAATCACCTTGGCGGCGATCATATCCTGAGCTTGTGCAATCACCGGATCAGACCGGTCAGCCTGTACCAACTTGATCAGATTCTTCCAGTATTTGGGCTCCGTTGACGGCCAATTGGGCGACTGTGTGATCCACTGAGAGGCAATCTTGGGAAGGTCAGTTCCCTGCAACGTCTTGAGAGCCTTGACAAATTCTATCAGCTCGTCCGCCTTCATACCCAGCAGGTGGTTCTCGGAGACAAATGCCTCCATGAGCCGGGCCAACCAAAATTGCCGCACCGTGGCCGGCTGGCCAATCAACAAGGTCCGAGCCGTGTCTTCCCAGATGCCGACGTCAACAGCACGAGTTGCTTCTACACTGGCCAAATAGCCATCGTTCAGATAAGCGACCAGTATCGCACGAAGCGGAGATTCCGCCGGGCTCAACCACACCAGATACTTTAGTTTGGGCCAGACAAAGCCTGGATCCCACGATCTCCACTCCTGGTGGTTCTGCATCCAGTCGACGATCATGGGGATAAACTCCCGGTCATACAGTTGCCCCAAAGCCCTTGCCAGGAAGGCCACAGATATCGGTTCCATTTCGTCAAGAGTCTGTTGGTCGGGGGCGTAGGCGGCATGGACTCTCATCGCCCACGTTTGTCTCTCCTGATAGGTCAGATCGAAGTGGAAGTACCATGCAAAATCCGCCCAGTCATGGCAGTCGGCCGTTTTGATGGCCGCGACATCCGTAAGGAATCGCTGGGCAACGTACTGTGCCAGTAACTTTCGGTCAGCCGCGGCGGATTCGCCGGCCTTGTACAGATCCGTGGCGACGGCCACCAGGCCCTTGGAGTCCATTGAGCTCCATTCCTGGGGAAAGGCCGTTTCTCCTCCCCAGGCCGCTGACCACAGCACCGCGATTACAACGACCGACAACGCCGCCTTCTTTGCCTGCCCGATCATGGCGCACCTTTCCTTCCCATGAGAATCTTCGATTTGATGGACTGCGTAATTCCGGTATGTCGCTACGTGGTGGTGTCCGGACAGAGACGCCGACAGGTCTTGTCGATGGCCGCAAATGCCCCACGTCCCTGCCGATCCTCTGCCCATGAAACTCACCCTCGGTGTCAAAATCCCATCCATGCCGCGAATTCATGGCATAATCCCAACCGGCTCCTATCCAAGAAGGCGATCCCGTCGCCCATAGGCGCGCAGATCACACCCAACTACTGGATACGCCATTGAACCCTCAGTTGTCGCTGCCCCCGCCCCAGGCTGCGCCTGCCATTCGGCGCCTGCTACCCCAAGGGCGGCTCAACCCAACCAGCCCTGCGTCTTGTTGCTGCTGCCCTGCTCCCTGCAACTGAATTGAGATGCCACTTTGTGGATGCGAATCGGTGTTGTCAAATGCAATCTGGCTGAATTTTGTTTTTTTTTGGGGGGGGCTACCAGGAACATGGGCCGGGGAGGCCAACTCCACGTTGTCGGGGGCTTGGGTTTGGGCAAGCCGCACATGCCGGTAGCGAGATCATGGGGGGGGGGATTTCCCAGTTGGAGGATTTTCAAATTGGAGGATTGACGCGAGACACAAGGGCCGCTAGATTGCCGTGGGTTTCACGTAAGGCAGCGGGATTCACGATCGGGAAGCTTGGATTCGCCTCAACGGTTCGTAATTGAGCGTTTCCGCGCCGTTGCGGCAGAGATCGGGTTGGGAAAGGTCGGGAGGAACACCGAAGTGGCCAAGGCTCGCCACATTTTGCCCTCCGGCGTCCTGTATGTGGTGATCGCCTCATTCGCGATCTTGTACCTGGGGATGCTATCCGCCGCTTCGGCCCAGCAGACTCAAGTGTCCACGGTACCGGCGTCGGTGGAGTACATTCAACTGAGTTTTCCCGAGAACATCGAGGTCAAGGCGTTGGTGGATTACGTCGCGGGGCGGCTGGGGTTCAATGTGTTGTTTCAGGATGAGGCCGTCGGCAGGCGGAAAATCACGCTCACATGTCCGACCAAGATACCCAAGGACTCTCTTGGCGGACTGTTGAATAGCATCCTGAAGACATCGGGTCTTGCGATGGTGGACGCCGAACAGCCCGGATGGAAAAAGGTGGTGGCCGTCCAAGACATGCTGGCCATCACCGAGGGCCTTGGTGCGGGCCAACGGGACCTTGACAAGCAAGAGGCCACGGCGGTGGTCTCGCGGGTCTTTGCGTTGCGGCATGCGGCGGGGGCAGGCGTGGAACAGACGATTCGGCCGTTCCTGAGCAAGCCGGGTGGCAACAGCTTCCCTATCGCCGAGGGCAACCTGCTGGTGGTGACCGATTACGCAGGCAACCTGCGGAGGATCGCGGAGCTGATCGAGTTGCTGGACCGTCCCGGCAGGAAGCCGGTTATCCGGTTCGTGCCCGTCCGGCACCTGGAGGCGGCGGATCTGGCCAGGCAGGTATCCGCGCTGTTGGCTGATCGCGACCGGTTGGCCGCCGCCGCGGGCAAGGCGCCCGGCGGGGCGGTGGTGCTGACCGCCGAGGCCAGGACCAATCGTATTGCCGTCATCTCCACCGAAGGCGTGGAAGCCGACGCGGTGGAACTGATCGAGAAGCTCGACGTGCCCCTGGAGCTTGCGACCCAAACCTATCGCATTCGGCACGTGCCTGCCTCTCGCATTGATAAATTGGCCAAGGACCTCCTGGCCGGCGACAAGGCCGACGGGCGGTACAAGTCCGTCATCGACGCCGAATCGGGGATGTTGGTGGTTACGGCCTCCGCCGAGGCACAAAGGCGGCTGCGGGAGCTGATCGACAAGCTGGACGTGCCCGAGGCGCGGGAGGCCGCGGCGGGCAACATGCGGTTCTACAAGTTGATGAACACCACCGTGGGATCCGTCCTGGCCACCATCCGCGCGATGGAGGGCGGCGCCGATGGCAAGGGGTTGATGACCGCGGAACTGGCCACGCGATTTGGCGCGACCGGCCCCGGCGGCGAGAGATTCACGGGACCGAACAATCCGCCCGCTTCCGTTGGCCAGTTCGCTCCAGAGCCTCCGGCCTACCAGCCTACGACGATGCCCACGTCCCAGCCGGCGGAATCCTCCCCTGCCGCGCCGACCATGACGGCCAGGACCAAGGACGCCGTCGTGACCGCCGACGTGAACACCAACACCCTCATTGTTATTGCCCCCCCGGCCGTCCAGGAGACCTACGAGCAGTTGATCGCCATGTTGGACAAGCGGCGGCCACAGGTGATGATCGAGGTGACACTGGTGACGATGGACGCCAGCGACAGCATCTCGCTGGGCGTGGAAATGGCCAGGCTCAACCAGGGCGACAATCCATCGCTGATCTTCAGCTCGTTCGGCCTGACCACCATCAACCAGGCGACCGGGACGTTGGCGCTCATTCCTGGGGCGGGCTTCAACGGCATCCTGATCAGTCCAGACACCGTCAGCGCCGTCGTCCGGGCGTTGGCCTCCAGCGCCAAGGCGCGGGTGGTCTCGGCGCCCAGGGTGCTGGTCAACGACAACGCCACGGCGATGCTGTCGGGCATCTCCGAGGCGCCTTACACCAGCATCAACGCCTCGGCGACGGTCTCCACCACCAGCTTCGCCGGTTACGCCTCGGCCGGCACGACGATCACCGTCACCCCCCACATCAGCGAGGGGGATCATCTTCAGTTGGAGTATTCCATTACGCTCAACAGCTTCACCGGGTCCGGCAGCACCATCGCCCCCCCGCCGCGGCAGACCAACTCCATCAACAGCCAGGTCACCGTCCCCGACGGCTACGCGGTGGTGGTGGGAGGCTTGAGGCGAAAGAATTCCAGTGATTCCTCGCCCAGGGTACCCTTGTTGGGGGATATTCCCGTGCTGAATTATCTTTTCGGCAGCCGGAGCAATACCGCCTCCGACAGTACCTTGTTCGCCTTTATCCGCCCGGTGATCCTGCGGGACGATCAATTCGAGGACTTAAAATACCTTTCCGACCGGGACTGGGAGACAGCCGGCCTGTCGGCGGGCGCGCCGAGCAACGATCCGCTGTTGCTTCAGTGAGGGAGGTTGGCATTGACGGCAGTCGTCCCATCCACCGTGCCGCGCCCTGTCCAGACTCCAAACGGCCCGGCGAATGGCCGAAAGGCTTCTGTTGAAACCGAAGGCATGGCCAAGGCATTGGGCGTGCCCTTTGTCGCCGACCTGAAGGATCTCCAACCAAGCCGCGAGTTCCTGGACGCCGTGCCGATTGGTTTTGCCCGCCGATTCCGCCTGATGGGTTTTGAGGGGCCAAGCGGGGCGACGCGGATTGCGATCTCGGACGTGAATTGCTGGGCGCAGGTGGACGTCCTTGGCAGATCTTTCGCCAAATACCTGGAGGTCTTTTTTGCCCCCGGGGAAGAGATCCTCCGCGCCATCAGCATCGCCTACCAGCAGCGCGACGGCGGCGCCCAACAGGTCATCGAGGACCTTAACGGCCAGGAGATATTGAGCGAGTTGGAGCACCTCGGCGGCAACGAGGACCTGCTCGACGTCGCCAGCCGCGCTCCGGTGATCAAGCTGGTCAACCTGATGCTCCTGGAGGCCGTCAAGCGGCGGGCCAGCGACCTCCACGTGCAACCTTACGAGGACAAGTTGGTGGTGCGCATCCGGGTCGATGGGGTGCTGCATGACGTCTTCAGTCCGCCCAAGGCATTACAGGAGGAGATCGTCAGCCGAATCAAGGTAATGGGCGGTATGAATATCGCCGAGCGGCGGCTGGCCCAGGACGGGCGTGCCACCGTCGAGGTGGGAGACCGGCTCGTGGACCTGCGGATCGCGACGTTGCCGACCAGCTTCGGCGAGCGGGCGGTCCTTAGGCTGCTGGACAAGGGGTTGCGGCTCTATCGGCTGGCGGAGTTGGGGATGCCCGCCGGCGTGATGGAGGAGTTTCGCGGCCTGATCCAGCGGGATCATGGGATCCTGCTGGTCACCGGACCCACCGGCAGCGGAAAGAGCACCACTCTTTACGCGGCGCTCCAGGAGATCAACAGCAAGCAGCTTAACGTCCTGACGTTGGAAGACCCAATCGAGTACCGCCTGGAGGGCATCAGCCAGACGCAGGTCAGCGACCGGCGGGGCATGACCTTCGCCGGCGGTCTGCGACACGTGTTGCGGCAGGATCCCGACGTGATTATGGTGGGCGAGATTCGCGACGCCGAGACGGCGCGGATGGCGATCCAGTCGGCCCTGACGGGCCACCTGGTCTTCTCCACGCTGCACACCAACGACGCGGCGGGCGCGGTGGCACGGATGCTGGACCTGGGTGTGGAACCGTACCTGCTGGCCAGTTCGCTGCTGGCGGTACTGGCCCAGCGATTGGTGCGGAAGGTGTGCCCGGACTGTGGTCGAGAATACACACCCGCTGGGGAGGAATTGGCCGCCATAAAAGCTTCCAATCCGGCGGCCGCCGTGGGCAGGCTCGTTCGCGGCGCCGGCTGCGACGGATGCCTTGGCACCGGCTACCGGGAGCGGATCGGCATCTTTGAGTTGCTGGCCGTCACGGAGCCGATCCGGGAGTTGATCCTCCAAGCGCCTCGTGCATCGGCCATCAAGGCCGCGGCAATCGCCGATGGGATGCGGACCTTGTGGGCTGATGGTGTGGCCAAGGCAATCGAAGGGATAACAACACTTGATGAAGTTGCACGCGTCGCATCAAGCGACCAGGCATAGGATCGGCGAATGACGACTAGACAACAACCGCAGTAATAGATGTTGTGTGATTTTTGAAGAAGAATCTGTTGTTCCCTGAAGTCTGGGGTCTGAAGTCTGAGGTCTGTTTATTTTAATGGCCGTCTTTGAATACAGGGCGATGGACCACGCCGCCGGCCAGACCGCCGGGACGGTGGTCGCCGACTCACCCGCCCAGGCACGGAGTCTGCTGCGGGGCCGGGGCCTCACGGTCCTGCGCGTGGCGGAGACCCGGCCGCGCCGGCCGATCTCGCTTGCGAGAAAGACCTCGCGCTCCAGGGAGGAGGTGACGGCCTTCATTCGGGAGCTTTCGGTGCTCCTGCGAGCCGGGATTCCATTGCTGGCGGCCCTGGAAGCCCTGGCCGAACAACACGGCAGGCGCTTGCGGGCCGTCATCCAGCACTTGGCCGACCAGGTGGCGGCGGGGGTGAACCTGGCGGCGGCGATGGCGCAACGGGACGGGTATTTCGATTCGCTGGCCACGAGCATCGTCGCCGTCGGCGAAAGCAGCGGCGCATTGGACGTGGCACTGGGGCGATTGGCTGACTTCCGCGAGAAGGCCAGCCGCCTGTCCAGCCGACTGACGACGGCGCTGATCTATCCGGCGATTGTGTTGGCCATGGGGACGGCCGTGGCGATTTTTTTAATGACCTACGTGGTGCCCAGTCTCCTGGGGACATTGACCCAGGCCGGCAGGCAACTGCCCACGGTGACGCTGGCGGTCAAGAACGCCAGCGACCTGCTGCGGAACTGGTGGTGGGCGATCCTGTTGGCCATCGCGGCGATTGCCGTCGCCACGAGGGCGGCGCTGGCGGTTGAGGGGGGCCGTCTTGCGGCGCATCGGCTGATCCTGAAAATCCCGCTGATCGGGCCGCTGGCGGCCAAGGAGAACGTCTCACGCATGGCGGTGGTGCTGGCGGCCTTGCTGCGAAGCGGCCTGCCGTTCGTCGATGCCGTGCGGATCACGCGAGGAACGATCCGCAACAAGGTCTTCGCCGCCGCGCTTGCGGACTATGAAAAAGCCGTGACGGCCGGGGCCGACGTGGCCGAGTCGTTGAAGCGGTCCGGCGTATTCAATCCCATGGTCATCGCGATGCTGGCGGTGGGCCAGAAGACAGGCGAGCTGGAGGCCATGCTGGAGCAGCTTGGCGAGGCCTACGACCAGCAGATCGCCGTGGCAACGGCCAGGCTGGTGGCGATGCTGGAGCCGCTGCTGATCGTGCTGATGGCGGTGCTGGTGGGCTTTATCGCCTTCGCGACCATCCTACCCATCCTGGAGATGAGCAATGTCCTCACGTAGAGCTACGGCACAAGACAGGCTCGGCTTCTCGCTGGTGGAGATCATGATCGTCATCGTGATTATCGGCCTGCTGGCCGGTGCGGTGACGCTCAACGTGCGGGGTTATCTAAACAGGGCCAAGGCCAACACCGCCCGCAGCGAGATCGCCACGATCGTCCAGGCCCTGGAGACCTTCTACGCCTCCTACGGCCGCTACCCGACCAACGAGGAGGGCATCGCCATCCTGGCCCGCGCTAGCGAAAAGATCCCCGAGCCGCTGTTGAAGGACCTGCCCTCCGATCCCTGGGGCCGGCCTTATCAGTACAACAGCCCCGGACGAAACGGCCCCTTTGAGGTGATCTGTTATGGCGGCGACGGGCGCGAGGGCGGAAGCGGCGTCGATGGCGACATCACCAGCGACAAGCTCAAGGAGCAATGAGATCAAGATGGCCGCAAGGGCTTTCAGCCTGATGGAACTGACGGTGGTGCTGCTGATCCTGGCAATCGCGGCGGCGGCCGTGGCGCTGAACGTCCGTCCTCCGCTAAACGCCGCTGTAATGAAGGATGCCGTGGGACAGGTTATCCAGTTCGACCGGCTCAGCCGGGCCTACGCGCGGCAGCACGATTGTGCCCTGGAGGCGGCATGGGATGGTTCATCCGGCAAGCTGGTCCGATTCGACGATCAGCACCGGCAGGTCGGCGGGAAGTTGGAATTAGGCGAACGGTTGGCCATCGGCCGGCTGATGGTTGCCGGGCAGAAGGAGCCGCTGGAGGCGAGGACCGTTCCCTACAGCCGCCAGGGGCTGGCGCCCACCTACGCGATGATGCTGGAAGGCGGCGGGAAAAGTCAGTGGCTGGTGATCGTCGGTCTGACCGGCCAATGCCTGGAAGTGAATGATGAATCAAGCGTCCTGGAAATCCTCTCCCCCCCGGCGGTCCGGCCTGACGCTCGTTGAGGTCCTGGCCGGCTCGCTGCTGTTGGGCGGGTTGCTGGTGTCCATCGTCGTAGCCAACGCACGATTGACCACACAGTCCGCCCGCGCGCAGCGGCGCGCCGTGGCGGCTGAGGTGGCCGATGGATTGCTGAACCGGCTTTGGGAGAAAGTGGATGAGTTCCCCCGTTGCGACCAGGGGCCGGTGGAGGGAAGGACCGGCTGGTCGTGGCGGACGCGGGTCGTCGCCAACGCCGATGTGGAAAAACTCGGCGGCCAGATCGTGGCCCTGGAAGTCTGGGACGACAAGACGGCGGCCGACGGCCCGGCCGCTCGCGTGGAGTTGGTATTGCCCAAACAGCAAGGAATCGAAGGCGACGCGAACCAGCCGACGACTCAGGCAGTCGCAAGGTGAACATGCCGAAAAGATACGGACAACGAGGCATGACGCTCATTGAGTTGATGGCGGCGCTGGCCATTGCCGCGGCGGTCTCCGCCGGCGCGCTGGCCGTCACGGCCGGCCTAGGGCGGTCCGGCCGCGCGGGCGCGGCGGACCAGACTCGATACGAGCTTGGCGATGGGCTCCACAGGCTCCTGGAGGCTGAACTGGCCCACGCGGAGCGATACCGCAAGACCCCCGGAGGCTTCCAACTCCAGGGCCACTGGGCGTTGGAGGGTCCATCGGCGCGGATCGCCCACCTGCCCGCCACCGTCACCTACGAGTTGAAGCCTTCGGCCGGAAGGAAGTGGCTGGTGCGCACCCAGCAGGTCGAAAACCTTCCGCCGCGAAGCGACCTGGTGGCCGCGGGCGTGGAGTCGATTGAGCTAAGGACCAAGGCCGAGGGACGCCCCGTCGTTGACCGCGAGGGCTGGCGGGCCGTCTCGTCTGAGGCGGCCGTGGTCGTGCGGATGGACACGGGAACCCAGGAAGTTTTTGACTTCCGTTTGAGATAGCGATGGTTATTGGCCCCAAGAAATCCGGCTTCGTGCTTTTGGTGGTCCTGGTGGTCTTGGCCATCGCCGCCACCGTCCTGGCCGCCACCGCGCGCCGTTGCGGCAGCCGCGCCATGGCGGCGGGAGAGATGGCCCGGGAGATACAGCTTCGCTGGGGGACGATCAGCCTGAAAAACCTCTGCCTCAACTCCGCCGGCTCGCTGTTGAACTCGACCACCGCCGATGATGGACCGGCGCGGCGGATCGGCAAGTCGCTCGATTTGGGCGGCGTCCGGTTCCAGCTCGTAATCGCCGACGAGGGAGCCAAGGCCAACGTCAACCTGCTGGCGGCGCAAAAGACCATCGGCGACCTGGAACCCGCCCTGATGGACCTCCAGGCCGACTGCCGGCGGGTTCTGCCGGTGGTCCTGCGTCCGGTCGCTCCGGCCGGCGGGCGAATCTCGGCGCTGCCCATGCGATACATCAGCCTCAGCCAGGTCCTTGGGTTCAAGCACCCCGCCGAACTAATCGATCCACAGAGCCAAGAGCCTTCCGCCTCTGATCGACTCACCTGTTGGGGCAACGGGCTGGTGAACTTCAAGACCGCCCCAAGGCAGATCCTGCGAGCGGTTGCCGGCGAGGTCTTGAGCGAAGGCTACATTGAAAAACTCCGCAAACTGGTAGCCCAAAAACCCACCTGTAGCTTGGCAGAGGCGATCAAGCACCTGGAACTCAACGACGACCGCGCCAAGAAGGTCCGCGACCTGTTGACGGATCGATCCAGTTGCTTCAGCCTCTGGGTAATCGCCGACGACGGCAGCCGGACGTGGCATCGGCTGTATGTCCGCTCCTCGGCGGACACTCGCAACGACCGGGAGGATTGGACCTTCCAATGGTGAGAATGACCCTGCACCATCGCCGCAGGTTCCTTCAAGCCGCCTGCATCGCGCTGGCGGCGGGCACGGTGCTGGCGATCTGCCTGGCCGCCTTCGTGCCCCTGGAGGCGACCTCGGAATTTGCCCTTACGGGCACGACAACCACATCATCCTCCACTCAAACAGATAGTGGTTCCGTTCAAAAGCCCCTATCGGCCTATGCGGTTGTCTATAAGACCAACCTCGCCCAGCCTCTATTCGACGCCTCCCCGCCGGCCCCCGTGGAAAAACCTCCGCCCAAGCTAAACTTGCGCCTTACGGGAACGGCGGTGGAGCCGGGATTCACCTGTGCCTTCTTCCAGGCATCCGACGGGACGACCAAGGTGGTCGCCCAGGGCAGCACCATCGACGGAGCGGAGGTCGTCGCGATAGCCCCCGGCAGCGCCACGGTCAAGTACGCCGGGACGACCTTTACGCTAAAGGTCGACAAGGATAAAGACAAGGATCGCGCCCCATGATCCAGGCGGGCTATCTCATCTCCGTTGAGACGGACCGCTGGATCGCGGCGCGAGCAGCGGCGGATGGGATCGACCGTCGAGAGATCCTCGTGGACGGCGAGGCGGACCCGGCCCAAATGGCCGTTGGCGCCGCTACGGCATTGGCTGAACTTGGCTACCGGGCGGGAGGCGTCGTCCTGACCCTGCCCAGCCGCCTGGTCCTGGCGGCGGCGATCAATTGTTCGGACCTGCCGCGCAGGGATCGCCGGCAGGCGATGGTGTATCGCCTGGAGGAGCAGCTTCCCCTGGAGGCAGAACAGGTCACGGCCGACTTCCTGCCCTCGACGGCGGGCGAGGCGTTGGCCGTGGCGGTGCGCACCACTCAAATCGCCCCCATCGTCGAGGCAATCGAGGCTGCCGGGATCACCGTGACGGCCATCTGTCCGGCGGCCCTACTGGCCCTGTGGGATATCCTGGCGAACAACAACGACATCATCGGAATCGATT
>Ga0315284_10004692_pt1 | contig 19400 bp, 20 predicted proteins | sample YL17G09_16_MG_FD_203696 | JGI IMG/M metagenome (GOLD analysis project Ga0315284, IMG submission 203696) | Sediment microbial communities from Yellowstone Lake, YNP, Wyoming, USA - YL17G09_16 | ecosystem: Environmental > Aquatic > Freshwater > Lake > Sediment | place: USA: Wyoming | collected... | reverse complement strand
CTTATTCGTCGCACCGACTGCGTTGCGATTCGCCAGACCCATCTGGCCAGCGTTGAGCTGCTTGGCACCAGCGTTAATCTGTGCGTTTGCCTCGGTCAGGGGCTTGATCTGCGCGTTCATGTTGTTCAGGGCGGTGTTCACCTGCTGAGCGGGACGTGCGGTATTCATTATACTATGTGCTTAGAATTTAAATAAGTTACGAAGTAACTCACCGCCGGGCCGAAGGCCCTCCTTCGGACTGGTTGGATTTAGAATTTAGTTTTCGTAAGCGTCGGGGATCCTGAAAGGGCGAGTGAATCGCTCTGACTCGCCCCCTGGGAATCGACCCAGTAGTGAGCGAGGTAGACGGTCAGTCCGACGATGATGGAGGATGACAAGAGGAATGACTTTTGCGTGTTGAGGTACAGGACGGCATCGTCAACCACCTTGATTCCTGTGGGTTTCGTGATCAGTTTGGGGACGACATAGACCATGAGGAAGTTGATTGCTATGGCGGCCCAGATGTAATTCCAGTCAATGTCCATTACATTAACTGAATACTTTATTTCACTGCGTGCTTCTTGCAGAAGTTCCCGCAGGTTGCTGGGAAGGGGCAGGGGCGGTTCTCGAGCGTGCGCGACTTGCAGGTTGGCCCCTTGGGTTTTGCGGTTGGTGCCTTCTCTTCGCGGCCCGGCACCTTGTTGGTCTTCTGGAGCGTGTGGCGCTTCCCTTCGATCTCGAGGGCCCGCTCGCGCGACCGCAGCGCCGAGTCAGCAAACTTTTCGGGGTCGAGCGTGCCGGTCTTCTGGGCGTCGGTGTAGAACTTTTGCCAGAGCTCACCACCCTTGCCCTTGGGCGGCTCCAGAGGCTTGCGCTCGGCTGGGACTGCAACCACCCGTTTGCGCATGTCTGTACACGTCACCGGCTCTCCCATCGGGCGAGAGTACGGCTTGGGGCGGACAGGCATCATCTTCGGAGCGCGCATTTTTTTTGGATACCAATCTCGTACTTTTTGAGGTGAAAGTCGAGAACAGAACCACTAAACCAAGTGGCGCGACGAGCAGTCCTGTGTTTTTTGGATACAAGTACATGTTCTTCACTTGCTTATATACCCACCCAGACCTGAAGAAAAGAGTGCTGATGGGTTTAGACGATCGCACGTCCACCGAAGTTGTGCCGTGGGAAAATAGCCCTTAAACTAGCCTCTCTGTGACGAGCGTTGCGTTGGGCCTTTCTGGCGCGTACTAAGTTAGCGGCGCGTTCTCTCCAACTTTTCTGTTTTGGCGCACCTGCTACCCGAAGTAGTCCAGATGATCTCAGTTGCGGCGCCGCTACTTCCTGGAGAAGATTAGCCCGCTTTGGCAGTGGTGCTGCTACTTCCCGGAGAAGATTGACCCGCTTTGCCACTGCATTTTTCTGTTTCAAGTTCTCTGCTTTCGCAGCAGCAGTCGCCGCCTTGTTCGCCGCCTCTACAGCTGCCGCCGCCTTATTAGCCGCAAGTGCGTTAGCCGCAGCTTTGTTTGCCAATTTACGTTCTAGAACGGCTCGAGCAGCATTTGCGTTTGAGATCTTTGCGATAGCCGCTTCCCTTTTCTTTATAGCCTCGTTAAACAGTAGGTTTGCTGCACGTCTAGTTCCCCGTGCATACACATTTTCGGGAAATTGTTCGAGTGTGTTATGAAAATTATTGTTCGAATTCGAGTTGTTGAGTGGGAGTGGGTACGCGTCATTGTACAAATGATTGTTTACCAAAGCGTGTGATTTCGGGCCATTGTTGTTGTTGGACAAATAGTTGCGCGTATTTTCAAACTTATTTGGAACAGGCGCTTTACGGTAACCCGCATTCTGAGCGCCGCGAATCATGGCGATTGATCTCTTCCGTGATGCATTCGCGTTTGCCGCCTTTGCGTTCGCCGCCGCCTTTGCTTTCTGTTTAGCATTTTGGTTAGCAAGGATTCTGGCAATTTGCTTTGCTTTGGCCGCATTTTCGCGCGCCTTTCGGGCGATATTCACAAGTCTCTTATTATTCAGCTTAACAACTGGGACTGCAGAGACGGTCGGAGTCGCACCTTTCTTTGTGTACTCTGTGCTTCCAATCGTGAGCACCTTTTGTCTACGCGCATTCTTCACCCGTCGTTTTGCTTCTTCAAGATTTCTTTCTGCGGTATTCAATCTTGATTTGAAATTGGGAATGTTACCACGACTGACACGCACGCTCGTCCAACTTCGCTTCAGATTCTCCACCTTCTGTTGAGCATTTTGCTGTTTTCTCAAAAGACCCATGACGTGTTGTTTCCATCCTATGCTCAGTTTGTAATTGATTGGTGCAAGTTTCTTGCGCGCATACATCTTGTTTGCAAGGTTTTGAACTTTAGCTTTTGCACCACCAAATAGACGACGGAACGCCCCCGGTTTTGATCCCAAGGCGATTTGTCGCTCGAGATTTCTGTATTCCTTCGTGGTACTCAAGTATGAACCACGGTTACTCATATGATATTATGTACGAATTTATTTTCAAATTGAGTATTAGAATGAAGAATTGGGGTCCTTACTTTTGGGGCACTCTTCACCTTGCCTGTTTGTCCGCTCCCAATGTACTGACTGAAGAACACAAGACTGCCTTCCAGGCGCTTGTCGAAAGTTACACCAAGGTTCTTCCGTGTCCCATGTGCCAAGTTCACTTTACCGAGGTTCTTCAAAAATACCCACTCCAGGATAGCCTGAACACGGCAGAAGATCTCTTTCTGTGGTCAGTTACCGTTCACAATGTAGTGAATGCAAACATCGGAAAACCTCAGGTGAACCCCATCGAAGCCTTGAATTACTGGGCGGAACGTCTAAACTACAGTCCTTCATCTGAAAATGAATTTCAAATTGAAATTGTGGCTGTGATTTTACTGACGATTGCATTGATTTCTTTTCTGGTCATAAAGTAAATGGATTCAAAGGCGGCTCAGCACGCCTTTCACAACCTGGTTCTGACGGGCAAGGGGGGTCTCGTGCTTCTCTTGCTGATTCTGAGTCTCGTAAATGCTCACACGGAGTACATTCAAAAGGAGCCCCGTAAGTTTCTTGGCGGTGTTTTGAACTTTGCACTGACGGGTGCATTGGCGGGAGGTTTCGTCGCATGGAATCGTGGCGGTGACGCTGACATGATTTTCAACACCGTCTTCATCTCAACCCTCTTCTTCTTCTTTTTCGGCGTCTGCCGTGAGTTTTCCGGATATTACAAACTGGTAGCTGGCGAGACTGCCGGATCCCAGAAAATGGCACAGGAAGCAAAGGTGCTCAAGTATCTGGCAATCGCACTTGCAGTGATTATGATACCACTTGCAATTGGCCTAACCTACAAGGCGGCAAAGAATGGTAACACGTCACCCACCGGGCTCAACTGGCCCTTCCCAGTTGAGCTTCTTCTCTTTACCCTGATTTGTGGGATGGGTGAATACGGCGTGGCGTATCAGCACGGAGAGAAGGGTGGCTTGGTCATTGCCGAGAGCTTCGGTCTGTACGTGGTGGCCCACCTGTTCCTCCAGTACGGTGGATTTTACAAACACGTTTTCTCACCAGTCAGCTGGAACAAGTTCAACTAAAGAATTTAAAACCTAAATTTGAAATGCAATATGAACGTCTCAGTCATGTCGAACATATACTCAAGCGTCCCGACACTTATGTTGGATCCCTCCACCCCGAACCTGCCTCCTATTGGGTTCGAGATGGGGACCACTTCAGCATTTGTCAGCTTTCTGTTGCACCTGGCTTGGTGAAGATATTTGACGAGGTCCTGGTCAACGCAATCGACCAGCACTCCATGCACCCCAAAAAGGTGAACAAGATTGAAGTCGCGACGGGCAAGGACTTTGTTTTTGTTCGAAACTACGGCGTATCTATCCCAATCAAGAAACACGAGACTGAGAAGGGCACCGATGGAAAGCCCATTTGGATCCCCGAGCTCATCTTTGGGCACCTTTTGACCAGCTCCAACTACAACGACGAGGAGCAGCGCGTGACCGGTGGTCGGAACGGATACGGTGCCAAGCTAGCCAACGTGTTCAGTTCGAAATTTAACATCAAAATTAGTGATGGTAAGAAGATCTACATGCAATCTTGGACCGACAACATGAGCAAGGTTGAGCCGCCCGATGTCATCACCTCGCCCGACAAGATCTGTCCGTACGTCTCCATCACTTTCTATCCAGACTGGAAGCGTTTCGGTGGTCCGGGTGACTTTGCCAAGCTCGCGGAGAAGCGCGTGTGGGACGCCGCAATGTGGTGTTCAAAGGCCGAGGTATATTTGAACAAGGAATTGCTCAAGGTCCCGAGCCTGGAGGAGTACGTCAAGATGCACGTGGGCGACGTGCCGATGGCCAAGATGCACACCGAAAACTTTGACATTGTTGTTGGTCACTCGACATCTGGCGCCTTTCAGCAGTGCTCGTGGGTCAATGGCATCTCCACTACCAAGGGTGGGACCCATGTCGACAAGGTGGTCAAGGTGATCATGGATGAGCTTCAGAAGGACAAGCGGGTCACGGTCAAGCCCGCACAAATCAAGGCGAGTCTCTTTCTATTTGTGCGGGCAGTTGTCGTCAACCCTACGTTCAGCAGTCAAACCAAGGCGGAGTGCACGTCAAAAATTACCGATACCATTGAGCCGAAACCAAAATTCATCAAGGATATCCTCGCCAGTGGAGTCCTCGATGACCTTGTGGCTCTCGGGGCGGCGAAAATCGACAAAGAGCTCAAGAAGACAGATGGGTCCAAAAAGTCGCGCATTACGGGCGTTCCGAAGCTGGATGATGCTAATTGGGCCGGTACTCATCGCAGCACCGAGTGCACTCTTATTATTACCGAGGGTGACTCGGCGAAGGCCCTTGCTATTGCCGGCTTGAGCGTTGTGGGCCGTGACAAGTTTGGCGTGTTTCCACTGCGGGGTAAGCCGCGCAACGTTCGGGACGCCACCATAAAACAGGTGACGGAAAATGAGGAATTTTCCAACCTTAAAAAGATCCTCGGGCTCCAACATGGTAAGGTTTATAACTCCCTGAGAGATTTACGGTACGGCCGCCTGATGATCATGACCGATGCGGATCTGGACGGTTCCCATATCAAGGGGCTCGTGCTGAACATGATCCACGTGTACTGGCCTCAGCTCATCGGACTTGGATTTGTGGTTAGCATGGTGACACCTGTCATCAAGGCGGGCAAGACGTGGTTTTTCACAGAGGAGGCTTTCAGGGACGCGTCAACAAGTGGCCCGGTGAAGTACTACAAGGGTCTCGGGACATCCACCAGTGCCGAGGCGAAGGAGTACTTCAAACAGATTGACAAGCTGACGGTTGGCTTTGGCACAGATCCTCACCTGACTGAATCGATGACTCTGGCATTTAGCAAGGCGCAAGCGGACGATCGCAAGGAGTGGCTTGCGAAGCACATGGCGGCTCCACCAAAGGGAATTCCGTACGGATCAATCAAGACGTTGACCGTGACTGATTTCATCCACCGGGACTTGGCCAACTTTAGCGCTGAGGACATCAAGCGTTCGATCCCTCACGTGGCGGATGGTCTGAAGCCAAGTCAGCGCAAGGTGATTTATGCCTGCCTCAAGAAGAACCTGACGTCAGACATGAAGGTGGCTCAGCTGGCGGGCTACGTGGCGGAGCAGACGGCGTATCACCATGGTGAGGCGAGCCTCCAAGGTACGATTGTCAACTTGGCTCAAAACTTTGTGGGCGCCAACAACCTGAACCTCTTGGAGCCGAGTGGACAATTCGGTACGCGTCTTGCTGGTGGCAAGGATGCTGCAAGCTCTCGTTACATTTTCACTCGCCTAGCACCGTGGACCAAGAACATATTCGATCCGAGTGACAATGCGGTGCTCAAGTACGTCACGGATGATGGGCAGACCGTCGAGCCGGAATTCTACGTTCCTGTCGTGCCGATGATTCTGATGAATGGTGCAGAGGGTATCGGAACTGGGTTCAGCTGCTACGTTCCTCCTTTTGATCCGGAGGCGATCAAGCAGAACATTCTGTGCGGACTCGATCAGGTGCCCATGGTGCCGATGAAACCCCACTTCAAGGGGTTCAAGGGGAAGATGACCAAGACGAAGGATCACACGTGGATCATGGAGGGTGTCGTTCAGAAGGAGGGGACGCAGCTCCACGTGACTGAACTCCCCCCGGGTAAGTGGATTCAGGACTTCAAAGAGCACTTGGAGGATCTCGTCGAGAAGAACACGATTCAAAAGTACGAAAACCATTCGACGGAGACGCAGCCAGACTTTCGAATTTGGGGCTTTGCAGGGGAGGACCCGGTCAAGGAGCTGGGCCTGATCAAGACGATTCACACGAGCAACATGTACCTGATTGGCCCGAAGGGTGCCGTCAAGAAGTACGCGAGCCCAGAGGAGATTCTTTGCGACTACATCGAACTTCGCACCGACCTGTACAAGAAACGCAAGGCGCATCTCGTTCGCGAACTCGAGTCGGAGATTCAGTGGATCAACACCAAGCTCGAGTTTATCAAGGGGGTCATCCACGGAACAATCAAGGTGCTGAACGAGCCGCTTGACAGTGTCAAGTCGCAGATGCGAAAGCGCAAGTTTGAGGAGGAGTATGTTCCCAAGCTGCTCGACATCAAGACGTACAACTACACGCAAGAAGAGGTGGCAAAGCTAGAAACGCTTGCTGCAAAGCGTCATTCCGATCTACAGATACTCAAGAGCACGAGTGTGGTGCAGATGTGGAAAAATAACCTGAGCCAGTTGTAGATGTCAGAATTCTTTACTGACTTGAAACCTGTAACACGCCAACAAGCACTCAAAACCAGACTTTCGTCCGTCTTTCAAAAAACACTCAATCTCGAACGGAAAATTCAGGCACGTGTTCTAGGTACCATAGTCCCAGCATTCGTGCCACCAGAAGCCCCGTCAGGACCGGTAGAGGCCCCAGTTGTTCTACAGCCGGTCCAATTGAGTGGTTTCTTTACAGCCACGTCACAGAATGTAATCACCTTTTACGTCATGACAAGCTGGCCGATGCTTCCTGGGGGTGCACTGGTTCCACTGGGCCCTGGGTGGAGAGCGATTGGTGTGACAAACCTCGTAGGAAATATCATCGTCACGAAAGTCAAGAACGAGGCGGGTGCAGTTGAGACGAATCCCGGAACGTCGTCAGAATCATATTTGTGGTCATTCGAATGTCAAACTGACACGGAGCAGAATATTCAGAATTATCAGGGTGTGATTGGCGCCGTGTTGTACCCACCGGATGCTGGATCTCTCGTTACAAACTCCATCACGGGCATTCTTGATGGGTTTTACTACGTGACACAGGGTCGCCTCGTGTACTACATTCGAGGAACTGTTCCCATGATGTTTGGGCCTCGGTGGTCAGTCTCAGGACTCAAAGGATTGAAGAGCATCAATGTCATGACAAACAACTTTGTGACAACACCCGGTACGGTCAAGGATTCATACGCATATGACTCCTACGTGACATTGACGAGCGAGCAGGTTGAGGACAACACCATGGACCCCGTCTATGGAACTGTGACGGTTCAACAACCACCAGATCAGTCTCGTGTGATTGGTGCAAATGTGATGTACAAGTCTGACTACTCTTCGAATCTGTCCGTCGTCATCAATTCAAACATCAAAACAACTGGGGGAGCGCCTCTTCGCGACCTAGGTCAAGATGTCAAGGGGCATCAACCAATCTTCCAAGACACATACAAAGATCTCGAAAAGGAGGGATACAACGCCGGTACGACATATTCTCTGTACGCGGTCGGCCCCCAAGAGAAATACACGACTGGAAAAGATGACACCATCTGGAACACGGACTACCCTCAACACACCAATTTCGTCTGTTACCAGCGGTATGTCCCTATACAAGGATCTAAATTTCTAGGCGAAACAATCACCATCGAGCTCAAACCAAAAGAGCTCGGAGACCTCATGTGCAACATGTATTTTACGTGTCAGCTTCCAACCCTGACCAATTCGTCAAACATCTACGTCAACCAGGTGGGGCGAGCTCTCATTGCACAGTGTGATTTCATGATTAACGACACGGTCGTTGAGACGGTCTACGACGACTGGTTCTTCATCAAGGACCAGGTGTTTCTCGACTCGGACGAACAGACGGCGATGTTTTCAGCCGTCAATGCTGGATCTACATCATCACTGAGTCCTACGACAACCACCACCACGATATGTCTCCCGCTCGAGTACTTTTTCTGTCGCAGACACTCACACTTGACCAAAGGGCGTGAACGTCTCCGGCGACCATACTTTCCACTGTGCGCTCTGTACAATCAACGAATTTACATTCGAATTCAATTCAATCCGTGGCCGTGGATTTCAAACGACTGGAATCCATCTGCGGCAGTTCCATCCACCACGTACAAAGAGATTATCAACCCAGCACTCATCCTCGAAGAGATTAAGCTGACTGAAGAGGAGAAGTTGTACTACAAGACGAAGAAACTTCGTTACGTGGTGAATCGACTCAAGAAGGAGGGGGTCCAGGCGTTCAACAGTGCCACCACACAACTGCAGCTCACGGCCAGCTTCCCGGTCCAGATGCTCATTTGGTTCATCAGAAACAAAAAGTACGAGACGGTGACATCGAGCCTGTACACTGACGTGCGGTACGAGTATGGGTTTACGACCAAGTACATTCAGACTGCAGTGTCACTGCCATTCACATCCGGGACGTCCTATTTCGTGGACCCGGTTGAAACGGCAAAGATTGTGCTCAACAATATGGACATTACAAGTACATTTCAGGGGTCCCTCTATTACGCATTCAAGCAGCCCTCCGAGCACAACTTGTCCGTACCGGCAAAGAACATATACATGTATTCCTTCGGGCTCAATCCGAAAGAGTACAATGCGGGGGGATATATCAATTTTTCTAAATTGGATTCGCAAACGACGACGCTCAAGCTCGTTTTTGTCCAGCAATACGCCACGCAGGTCAACCAGGGGTACAATTTATATTTGTTCTACTACGGGTACACGATCCTCGAGTTCGAGAATGGATTCGCCCGCCTTCCGTTCATGTAGACCATCCAAGTCCTTTGGATTTGTCGTCAACTCCGTCTTGTTGTTGATAAGATATGCGATGATGCCATTCGTGATGCACCACCGAATAAAATTAAGCTGAGCCACCGTAGTGGTCAACCCCTGGAACTCGATGCGTTCGGTCCGACAAAATGGATCGAAAAGCTTCTTCGAGTATCCGTCAAGTGACGACTTGTAAGCCACGTGGACAGTAAAAATCTTTCCATTTGGCCCCGTGTACGTCACGTGACGTGTCTTGGAATAGTTCGTTACAAACCACTCCAAGTTGCGAAGGGATATACCCTTTCTATGCGAGAGAACATCATGTAGCTGTTCGGCGTTTTGCTGAATGCTGAAAAAACGGGTGAGACTCTCGAGAAGTAAGCTTGACTTGGTCATTGTACTATTAACCTGCTAAATGTTTAAGCGGCTTACGGGCGCACAACCCCATGTGACTTGTTGAGGAGCCGGATTTGGAACTGTATGCGCCTTTGAAACAGGAATCTGCTTCTGATGAAAGAGACAGTAGCCATTGTGCTGGGGCTCCTTGAGGCATCGCTTCTTGCTTTTGAGCACCCCTTGACAAAACCGCACTTCGACATCTGCCGTATCTTGTACAAGGCGCACAAGCGGAATGTCGTACAACTTCGAGATGACATCGAGCGACTTGCTGACGCGAAGAGCAACCCGGCGGTTCACCTCCTCCTCGATCAATTCTGTAATCTGACGTTCCATTTTTACTTACTAATTTAGGAGTGTTTTTCCTTAACTTTTTTTCTCAGTCTACGACAACAAATGTTCCATAATTTCTTCAAACTTCTTGTGGCACTGATCGTCACAAATCTTAGTTTCGCAGGTGTAATGCATTCATGGGTTACAGACAGTGACATGTCAGGCCTCCGCAAAGGAAGCACGGACCGATTCGTCGATTTGCTCTACTTTTCTATCGTCTCATTCTCGACTACTGGGTACGGAGACATTGCACCCAAATCGACACGAGCGAAGATGGCAGTGTGTCTTTTTCTTATGTTTGTGAATATTGCAGCGATTTACGGAATTTACAACGCATTGGTCACTTCGGCGTGAAAAACTGCGTGATGGTCCGAACCTTGGGCTGGAAGATGAGCTTCTCCGTGTCACGTCCCAAGAGCGGCTCCAAGAGGTCACACACCGGCTTCTTGAGCTGATTCGTGAAATAGTACTGGTAGTCAATCTTAATCTTCTTCTCGAGAACCCACTCGGGATCCTCCGCCTTTTCAAACATCTTTGCATTCTTAGGACCCTCGACAATCACAAATGCGACGCGATCCCCTTGTTGAGGCTCGGATCCAGGCGCACGCTTGCGAATCTTGTCCCGAACCTCCACGTGAGGCATCCTCACCTTGTAGTTTGCCGCCAATTGCTTACTCATCAGCAACTTGTCCGTAGGCACCTCACCGTTCGTCAAAGCCTTGGCTGCTTGCTTTGCAAACTCCACCGGTGGGCGCGGATCGTCACTCTCCAGAATCATCTCCAGGAGCTTCTTGAGAGTTTCACGCACGTACGGACAACTGTCCCGTCGGACCACCTGCAGTCCCTTGACGTCAATCTTCTTGAAGACGACGGCACCGTCACGCCCCTTCTCATACATCTTGGCGGCGTAGCGCTTCTTCGAGTACAGAAAGTACGGACAGTACACCTTCTCCAATTCCAGGTCGTTTGGCGCCTTGAACAACTTAGTACACTGCTCGGCAGCCTGCTCACCCTGTTGCCATGAGTAATCAATCGCCTCTTGACCTTTGCGACCTTGCACGTCAAACTCCACCATCACAGAGTCAGTATCTCCGTACCTTACGTGAGCACCCGGAAAATTAGCCTCGACGTAATTCTTCGTCTCCTCAATCATCTGGCGACCTCGCATGGTGACTGTGCTCGCAATCGCCACCAGAGGCAACATACCCTTGGAAGCCCCCGTAAACCCATAAATAGAATTCATCGAAATCTTGTACGCAAGCTGTTGGCCGTTGTACACCGCCTCCATCGGCGTCCCTTCCGCAGCCGCCATGAGCTTCTTCGCCTTTTTGCGAAACGCCTTGAGGTCCGTCAGGATGACTGGCAGGAGACTCGGTACATTTTGTGCAAAACGAAACTGACCAAACTGCTCGTACTCAACCCCCTCAAGGTTGTCAAACTGTGGGTCCATGACCATTGACGAGTAGCACAAATTGTGTGCGCACATGATGCTCGGGTACAGACTCGCGAAATCGAGTGCCGTGATTGGGCCGTAGTACGCGCCAGTCTGAGCATCCAAAACAGTCGCACCTTGATAGCCATCATCCGGGCCAGATACGAGTGGCTTTTTGAAAACTGGAATGATAAATCCAAGCTGTCGAGCTTTGTACGCCATCTGACTAAACACCTTGATCTGCTGTCCACGCTCGCTCAGAAAGGACAGAGGCACCCAACACGCCTTGGCCATCTCAATCTGGTTCTGGAGCTGACACAGCTTGTCGAGCAGTTTGTGGGGCAGGACCGTATCCTGAATACAGTACTCCGCAACCTCCCCGAGACGCTTCGGATCACCCTCCGCGAAACGACTGAAAATCTCCTTGACTGGCATGTCATTCTTCTGATCCTTCAGAAAGTGCTTCGACACGTTGTTCAGCGAGTAGCTCTCCAGTTTGTGCTCACGCTTGACATCCTGGAAAAAGTCAAACACGTACCGGCCACGCATAGGCACCAGCTTGAGCAAGTTGTTTCCGAGCGCACTCGACGAAAGGTTCTTCGTGACCAACTCGATCGGTGAATCCTTGAATCGACCCCAGGTTGGCGCAAGGCCACACAAGACAGAACGAACTTGAAGATACTCCAAGTCAAAGCCAAAGATGTTCCAGCCAGTCATAATGTCTGGATCAACTTCTGTGAGGTACTTTTCAAACCGCTCAAGCAGTGCTCGCTCCGTCTCGAAACTCTCACAGTCGGCAGCGTCAGTCTGTTTGAGACAGAGGCACTTGCGCACCATGGGTTCGTCCGAGCCAAACGTGCGAGTCGTCATGCCAATCTGAAACACAACGTCCCGAGTGGTGTTTGGGTTTGGAAACTCACCAGTTGACGAGTAGCACTCAATGTCAAAGGACATGACCCGAAGAGGTGCCACGTCATCTCGGTCGACTGGGGTGATGTTTTTGTAATCCTCAACCCACAAGTTTACGTTGCATGACGTGGAGTAGTCGGGTGTTCCCCCAGCCACCTCAAACCACCCAGTCGACCGCACACCCGACACGTGCATGAAACGCAGGACTGGATCCATGTTCGACTCGTAAATCTTCAACTGACCAAACGCCTTGAGATCCTCCCATCGGTCGTCCCGCTCCTTCATCCGGTCAATCATCGCAGCACAGATTCGCATCGACTTGATCGTCTTGAATGTTAGCTTGACAAATCGCTCACGAAGACCATTTCGAAACCCCCAGAGGTCCTTGGCCAGAATCTCCTGAATCTCTGTGAGATCATAAAAGTGCCGACTCAGAGCATTCTTTAAAACGGCAAACTTGTGGCTTGGTCTAATTTTGATGAAAAAATAGGGTTCAAAAGGAGTCGACACGCAGATTGACCGTCCATCTTCACACCGACCATAGATTCGAACAATGTAACGGTCATCAACGTCATCCCCTTCCCAGGCTACAGCCTGGCTCTGCATCTCCGTACCATTTCAGAGATTAATATCTTAAAGTACAGTAAATGAGCAAGGTTTGGTTCGTTCATGCCGACACGTCGTCTACCACTGCAAACACAGTCATAAAGAACTCCGGAATTGATTCCTTCGACTGTGCTGTGATTCTCGGTCAGACGCATCGCAAGGTTCGCCGCGTCGCACTCAAGTCGGTCGAGATGCCAGTCGGTTTTTACAACATTCGTGCTCCGTACAACAATCTGACAATCAACATTGCGGGGACCCCAACGTTATACACATTCAGTCCCGGTAACTACTCTGCAACTACATTCCTGAACACGCTGAACAACACGGTGACGCCCGCAATTGGTTCATTTTTCTTGAACACCCTGACGAACAAAATTCAGTACACATCAGTCGTCGGTGCATCGAGCATCGTGGGCGATCCACTGACGCTGGGATACTTTATGGGTTTTACATCGGACCAAATTGGCGTGATTATCGTCGCAAACAAGTCGTACAGTATCGACTTTGACAATTACGTCTGTATTTACATTGAAAATTTGCGTAACTCGTGCATGGAGCCATTTGCCGCCACGTTCAAGATTCCAATCACAGTCCAGAAGGGTGGTGTTGAGAATTGGACGTCAGACAATCGGTTCAAGCAGTCGATTGAAATTTTTGATCCAGATTACAAGATTGACCGGTTGAACATTCAGGTTCGTGATCGTTTTGGACTCCCACTGAGCAACAACGGTATCGATTGGTCATTCACCCTCGAGGTTGAGTCTGACACTTAATTTCTCCAACATAAGTAATATGAGTCGTACGATCGATGGAACGTTCAGTACGCAGTCCAAGAATACACCCGTACAACAGACCCGTCCCTATGACTTTGGCACGGATGCTATTGAGCGGCAGCGCGTGTCTCTCGGTCAGTCACTCATCGACGCCGATTTCGAGTATGGTATTCAGCCAACCAAGTGGCAGACTCATCAGGAGATTCGCAAGACTCCTAGTTTTTACGAGATTCCCGGTACTGACTTGGTGATTACAGACGTGGTTTCGGATGGCTATGCGGTATCTAACATTTACGTAGGAACCACGTCGCCTCAGCCCATAGTCGGCTCAGTCATCACCGTGAACGGTCTCACCAATTTTCAACGCACAGCTGATCGTGCAGAGGGATATTTCCTCGTCACCGCCAATTACACCACTCCTGGCTCATTCATTTCACTTCCTTCAAACACCTTCACGTACTTTTCAAAGGGGCAGATTAACACGGGTCAGATGGTCACCCCGTCCACCACAATTCGCCGAGGAAATGTGTTCAACTCTGGTAATTGCAGAATCACCGTCACCTCCATCACTCAAAACTCCAACCTGGTGCAAGTGTACACCTCAAACGCACACGGTATGCTTCCGGGTACGCCAATCACTTCAAACAACTGGTCGGGTGTCGGTGTCGCTGGTATGAATGGAAGCTTTTTCATCGAATCTGTCCCAGCGTCGAACACCTTCCTTTTCAGTTCGTTGGTAGCGGCTGTCGGTGGTACCACCCCCACTGGAGGCTCCATCTTCGTCCAGCCGTACTCGACGGTGACCCACCGTCCATTCGATGGTGGTGTGCTTCTGACGCCTCTCGTCACGACCCACGGTGCGATGGTGTGTCGTCAGTCGAAGAAGGTGTTCCGGTACCAGTCTGGTAAGGGTCTTCTGTGGTCCTCTGGTACCGTTTTCTGCCCAAATAACGACATTTCGCGCGTTGTCGCAAGTGGCACAGCCGTGGGAAGTAACATTACGGTTCAGACTGACGTGTACCACGGTGCACAGATCGGGGCTACAGCTCAAATTCGTGGCGTGAAGGACGTTGGTTTTAACGGGACGTATATCATTTCAAACATTAACGACTCCAAGTCGATTAATGTGGTGGCAACAACGATGCTTGGTTCCACTGTGCCCGCATTCCTTAATCAACCACGTTTCATCATTTCTCAGTGGCATGGTTCGAGTGCCCGTGCGGGATGCTTCGACGACCAGAATGGTCTCTTTTGGGAGTGGGACGGTCAGAATCTATGGGCTGTGAAGCGGTCGAGCACGTTCCAACTGGCTGGCACGGTTATCACTTCCGTGCAAGGTCAGGTGCTCGTTGGTAATACATACTCAGATTCGAGTATTTCACCAGTTACCATTGGTACACAGGGCATCACCTTCCCAACGACTGTCAACGTCGGTGACGTGAGTGCACAGGTGACACTGGCTTCGACAGCTGGTCTGTACAAGAACATGCACGTCATCTCCAGCTTCTACGCTGGTTATATCGGTACCGCATATATCATTTCAGTCGATTCAGTGACACAAATTACAATTGGATTTGCACCGATGACAGTGACTATTCCATTCGGAAGCCAAACACCAGCAGCTGGCACCCTTAGTTTCCAGCTCCCAACGACTCGTTTCCAGGATCAGCTCAAGGTGGGTGACAAGTTTGTTTTACGTGGAATGACCCATACAATCACAGCAATCTTGTCACAGGGTGTCCTGAATTTCAATCCACCATACCGCGGAACTACCGCACCAACCGTGCCCACCAAAGCGTCACGAGTGATTGAAACTCGTATTAATCAGGCAAATTTCAACAGGGATACACTCGACGGCCTCGGTGCGTCCGGTTACAAGGTGGACATTACAAAGATGCAAATGGTTGGCCTCCAGTACACGTGGTACGGAGCGGGTTTCGTCGATTTCATGATGCGCGGTTCCGACGGTAACTGGGTGTATGCTCACCGTTTCCGTAACAACAACGTGAATGACGAGGCGTACATGCGCACGGGCAATCTTCCGGTTCGGTACGAGCTCATCAACGAGATGTCGGCGGCAATCTCCACGCTCAATGGCCAGATTACAACCACCACGTCAAACATCCTGCTCAACGATGACACGACATACTGGCCACCATACGGTACGGTACTCATCGATTCGGAGCTCATGTCGTATACGAGCAAGGGTGCATTCGCACTGAACGGTCTGACCCGATCTGTTCCGTTTAGATATATGATTAATGACTCACCTCGTATGTTTGTAGCAGGCGCAGCAACGAGCCATGCTCCCAACTCGACTGTTTTGCTTACGAGCATCACAGCTACACCAAGCTTGACACATTGGGGGTCGGCTTTCTTGATGGACGGCTCTTACGATCAGGACCGTGGATATTACTTCAGTTATTCAAACACATACACATCAAATATCACAATCACACAGGAACCCTTGCCACTCTTCCTTCTGCGCCTCGCACCAGCAGTGAGCAACGGTATCATTGGTGATATCGGAGACCGCGACCTGCTGAATCGTGCTCAGCTGCTTCTGCAAAAGCTGGAGGTGGCTTCAAACAAGACGATCAACGTCACAGGTGTCATCAATCCTGTCGGATTTACGAGTATCACATGGCAGTCTGTAAATTCGGCAGCCACTGGTGGTCAGCCTAGTTTCTGTCAAGTCAGTAATAATTTCACATATCAGGGATCATACACGGGTGGCGAGCGCATTCTTTCAACAATTTCAGGTGCAAATTCAACAAATTTTATCGACCTGTCACAGCTCAAGGAGCTTACGGGTGGCGTCATCGGTGGACCCAACTTTTTCCCAGATGGTCCCGACACTATCGCCATCTACGTGAAAAACGCCGACACGTCAAACGTGACACAGGCAATTGTCAACCTTTTCTGGGCGGAAGCACAGGCGTGAGGTTCTACTACATAAAGTCGTGAACCCTTAATTAAAAATGCAATTAAAACACCGGGGGCGATGTCACTATTGCCGCGCCCCACTTGACCCACATGTCGTCGTCTCGTCCATGTTCGAATATCTGCAGGTGCTAGCATGGACCTGTCTGACAAACACGGACGTGACTGCAAATGACACGTGGTTTAAAATTATGAATCTCAATAAAACAGTTCGGCTCTGTCGAGAATGCCATCGTCCACCAAAGACTTCGTTGAAGGATATCCTCAAGAGAGAGACGAGTGGTCTCAAACTCAGGGGTCCTGCAAGGAAAACTTGGAATGACGCCGAAATTCTGGAATGGTACAATGGAATCAGAACGTGCCCTCAGACGTTTTATGATATCGAGAATCCATTCATCTCGAGTAATGGGTTCGTGATCAAGTACGAATGAGGGCCTTCGTCCCGACGGGAACCAAAGGTTCCCTGACTTAAATCCCAGTAGATCCAAAACCCGCGGCACCACGTGCGGTGTTAATATCCGTACACTCGGTCGGAACCTCATTCACGTGGACGATGGTGAAATTCTCGAGAATCAGCTGCGCGATCCGGTAGCCTGGGCGGATGATGAATGGCTGACGCTCGTCCGTGTTGTGAATCACCACCTTGACCTCACCGGTATAGTCGGGATCAACCACACCCGCCAGAATGTTCAAACCGTGCTTCACGGCCAGTCCAGAGCGAGGTGCAATGCGACCGTAGGTTCCGGATGGGAGCTGCATAGAGATTCCGGTCGAAACGACCACCCGGTGGCCTGGTAGAATAACGTAGCTGTCAGCGGAGTACAAATCATACCCAGCGGCACCGTCCGTGGCGCGCGCAGGCAGAATTGCATGAGGAACCAGCTTGCTGACGTTGAGGGCCATTGTACCATATCATAAACTTATTTCTTTAATAATAGTAAGATGTCTCTCAAACAACTCGTAAAGACTGGATTTGGTCTTGGTCTCGGTATTGCTGCGGCACAGATGCTCTACCTGGCAGTTGGTCTCTTACTGCTTCTGTGGGGTGTGTCCCTCTTGAAAAAGGCGCGCCGCGGTCAGGGAAGCATGACCACCGCGTATTTCGTTCTTGCTTTAGGTGTCATCTTCGGGCTTGGTCTCGGTGCCGGATTTCTGTTGGATAACGCGATGAACAATTTTTAGATAAAAAGGTGAATATTTTATTCTGTAAGATGGCAATCAAGTCACTTCTGCTTGACATTGATGGGGTTATCGTTCGCGACAAGCTTTTGATGGCGCACGTCAAGGATAACTGTACCAAGTATGTCGCGTCCAAACTTCCCGAGTGCAAAAACCCCCGCGAGACGAACAAGCATCTTTACTTGTCGTATGGGCATACGGCGCGAGGGCTCCAAATGGTGTTCAATGTAGACACGAGCGATTTCAACAAGAAGGTGTACGATAAAAGTGTGTTGGAACATCTTGCGGATGTTATCTCGTCGAGTGATTTTCAGGAGGATGCAAAGCAGATTCACGAAATTACGCAAAATGGCTGGAACGTGACGCTCTTTACAAATTCACCCATTGAGTGGGCCAACCCTGTTGCGCTCGCAATCAGTGACGAGTTGTACATCAAGTGTGCCGGTCCGGATGCATCCAAGACGTATCTCAAGCCCGATTTGAATTTCTACAACGACTTTTCCAAGGTTCAGACCCACCTATTTGTTGATGACTCTTTGAAGAATCTCGGAACGGCACGTTGGATGCCGAATTGGCATCCTATTCTATTCTCCGAAGAGCAGAAAGAACCAAAGATGTGGTGTCCACAGGTGGATTCCATCTGGGAGTTGTGCATGTACGTCAACTCCGTCGATCAATGGATTCATGATGCGTAATTTTTTTGTTTGTATATATTAACATGCATCCAACAAAGAAGAGAGGTAGTCCCAATACGGCAGGTCTTAACGCATGGTCAAAGCATTTAATGCAGCTTCTTCAGGCTCAGGTCGAGATGCGTAGTCTCCATGAGGTTTCGAAAGCTTCTGGAATTCCACTTCTGAATTACAACAAACAGAAGAATAATATCAACAGACGGATTCGTGAAGCAGCCGCCACAGTCAATCATCTTCGAAAATTAAGATACGGTAAGTAGTATGGACCAGGTATGTCCTCTGTGTAAATCAAAAGATTTGATTCAAGTTTCAATCCGGTACAACAATAAACTTGGGTGGGTACTATGTGCAATGTGTGACGAAGTTGTCCACCCAGAGACGGGTGATGTTCTCCCGTCGACAAAAACATGCTGCTTTTAAAGATTTCAGTGCCGGTACAGCTAAGATGACGACTGTTCTCACGAGTGATGGTATAATTTTTAATTTTAATTCTAAATTGAAAAAGGATTGTAAGATGGTGTCCATGATCTTGGAAGATTGTGAGGATCATGGGATCATTCCACTTTCGAATGTAAATTCAGACGTGATGAAGCGAATTGTATTCTTCAACACGTCTGGACACCTGGAACATCACGACGACATGATCAACCTGATGCTCGCGTGTGACTACCTCAATTACGACGAGTTGCTCGACTACGCGGCAAGAATTGTGGCGGACAGTCTGAAGGGCAAGTCGGCAAGCGAGATTCGGTCATTTCTTGGAGTCGCAGGCTGATAAGGGGTTCGATTCCTAAATGTCAAATGACAGTAGACGAAATTATCGGAGGTCTCGTGTTCTTTAGCATTTTCGCATGTCTCGGAATGGTCCTTCTCGGTGTCATGAACCATCAGATTAATAGAATAGAGTACGTTCTGAATAAAGAAGACAAGTACGTAAACTAGTAATGGAGGTGATTCTAGACCGAATTGCAGCGTGGGCACCACGGCGACAAGTCTTTCAGCTGTTTGACATTGAGGATGAACCTCGGCACGTGGGGACATTTAGCACGCTCGAAAAGGCGAATGCATTTCTACCGGGAAGAAAC
>Ga0315284_10004688_pt1 | contig 19407 bp, 26 predicted proteins | sample YL17G09_16_MG_FD_203696 | JGI IMG/M metagenome (GOLD analysis project Ga0315284, IMG submission 203696) | Sediment microbial communities from Yellowstone Lake, YNP, Wyoming, USA - YL17G09_16 | ecosystem: Environmental > Aquatic > Freshwater > Lake > Sediment | place: USA: Wyoming | collected... | reverse complement strand
GGTCCGCGCCGAAAGCTACCGTCAGTTTCTCAATCTTCTTGAAGTACTCCTTGGCCTCGGCCGACGTGGAGGTGCCTAGACCCTTGTAGTATTTCACGGAAGTTCCCGAAGGGAACTTGCTGGCCCCCGGGCCTCCGGCGGCGGCCTGCTGCGCAGTCCTAAACTCCTCCTCTGTGAAATACCACACCCGTCCCGCCTTGATGACGGGCGTCACCATAGATACGACGAACCCGAGATCAATGAGCTTCGGCCAGTACACGTGGAACATATTGAGAACCAGCCCCTTGATGTGGGAGCCATCCAGATCCGCATCCGTCATGATCATGAGACGGCCGTACCGCAATTCTCTCACTGAATTATAGACCTTGCCATGTTGGAGCCCGAGGATCTTTTTGAGGTTGGAAAATTCCTCATTATCGGTCACCTGCTTTACAGTAGCATCCCGCACGTTGCGCGGCTTTCCCCGCAGTGGAAACACGCCGAACGCGTTTCGGCCTACAACGCTCAGACCAGCAATGGCCAACGCTTTCGCCGAGTCTCCCTCGGTGATAATAAGCGTACAGTCGTGAGACTTGTGAGTACCGGCCCAGTTGGCGTCGTCCAGCTTGGGGATGCCCGTGATGCGCGACTTTTTGGTCCCATCTGTCTTCTTGAGCTCTTTGTCAACCTTCGCGAGGCCGAGAGCGAGAAGGTCGTCCAGGACACCCGTAGCCAGGACGTCCTTTATGAATTTTGGTTTGAAATCAATGGAATCATTAATCTTTGAAGTGCACTCGGCCTTGGTCTGGCTCGAAAATGTGGGATTGACCACAACGGCCCGTACAAACACAAAGAGCGCCGCCTTGATTTGAGCGGGTTTCACGGTCACGCGCTTATCGGCCGCTATGGCATCGCACACCGCCTTGACGACCCTGTCGACGTGGCTACCACCCTTGGTGGTGGAGATGCCGTTGACCCATGAGCACTGTTGGAACCCTCCACTTGTCGAGTGGCCGATCACGATTTCAAAGGAGTCCGTGTGCATCTTGGCGATCGGCACTTCACCCAAATGCATCTGTGCGTACTCTTCGAGGTTCTTGACCACGATCAATTCCTTATTAAAATAGACCTGAGCCTTTGAACACCACATCACCGCGTCCCACGTCCGCTTCTCCACGAGCTTCAGAAAGTCGCCTGGACCACCGAAGCGTTTCCAGTCTGGGTAGAAAGTGATGGACACATACGGACAGATCTTGTCTGTCGAGGTGACGATTGTTGGAGGCTCAACCTTGCTCATGTTGTCGGTCCAAGTTTGCATGTAGATCTTCTTACCGTCACTAATTTTGATATTAAATTTCGAACTGAATACGTTCGCCAACTTGGCGCCGTAGCCGTTGCGACCGCCCGTCACGCGTTGTTCCTCGTCGTTATAGTTGGAGCTCGTCAAAAGGTGCCCAAAGATGAGCTCGGGGATCCAGAGCGGTTTTCCATCTGGACCCTTTTCAGTCTCGTGCTTCTTGATTGGGATAGATACACCGTAGTTTCGGACAAAAACAAAGTCCTTGCCGGTAACAACCTCAATCTTGTTCACCTTTTTGGGGTGCATGGAATACTGGTCGATGGCGTTTACCAAAACCTCATCGAAGATCTTTACCAATCCAGGTGAAACAGAAAGCTCAGAAAGCTTGAAGCGCTCCCCGTCTCGAACCCAGTACTGACCGGATTCGGGAGGGAGGGACCCAACATAGGTGTCGGGGCGTTTGAGGATATGCTCCACATGTGTGAGCCGTTCATAGCTCATATTATAACTTAATAAGGTCTACTGCCTTTAGCTCACTGTGTGGCACAACACCTTATTTTTTGCGACTCATGAGATACCACGTCACAGCGGCTGCGACCACAGTCCACCCCACCAGATGATCTACACGATTCATGAGCTGAATCTGTTCGTCGGCCATCTTGTGGAACTCATCCTTGTAACCTTGGGGTTTGAAAGGGAGCCAGAACATTCGGCCAAAGGGCACTATGGTCGGGTCGAGCTTGTCGCGACACGCGTACGTGTAATCGTACCATGCAAGGGCTATATATGGGAACCATAGCAGAAACGCGAGGACCCAGAGATTCTTGTGTGGGGCAAACCAATAACCCGCAGCAAGAAGCAAGCTGAAAACAACACACTTTAAGTTGAACGAAAATGGGCGACCTGGAAAGATACCACCAGCCATTTCTTAATTTTATTTACGATTTAAAATTAAGAACAAAATTATAAATAGGAGAAAAATGATAAACGCAATTTTGAAATCAAATTGAGGAGTGCTGGGTTGAGGCATCTCCATCCCGACTATGTTAGCCAATGCATCCTCATATGAAAACTCTGGTTTACCTAGGCGTTTATTTACTATATTATGAACGTCGACCGACCACTTGAAAAAATCTCCCGCCTCGGGAACTGGATTTTCAGTCAAAACACTATCAAAGTGCATCCGACAAGATAGGCAAGGTATGATGGCCTTGTACCCTTCGACGAACTCTGATATTATTTTATAGTCCTGGCACCCAAGACACGCTATATGAAGCGTCATCCAAAAGTGAGGTCCCCACTTTGTTGGAGGAATATGCATATCTGATTATTACTGAGAATTTTTTGAGACGACGAACACTCCAATTCCATTCCAAAATTCACGCTGAGCAATCGGCATAGGGGTGTGACTGTCGTCGTGAGTATACATAATCTCGAACTTTTCGATGATATTTGCGCCCACCGCCGCAAGTCCTTCAAACGTGCCTTTTCGCACCTGTGGGGCGTTCCAGTCATCTACTATGATGATTGCCTGGTCGGCAAGTGCCTGCCACATATGAGTGATGCCTTTGTATTGATGAATCTCATCATGGTCCCCATCATACAGATAGATGTCAATGGGATTTTTTAGTTTAGAAATATCGAATGAAAATACATCCTCCTCAAAAATCGTCAACCGATCACCGAACCCAAAATACTTGACATGATGATCAAACTCGACCTTGGGACCTCCAAAAAGGGCCCAGTTCTCGATGACGGTTCCATTGCACTTGGGATTAGAGTGCATGGAAGAACACAAAGTGGACCCCTTCCACGCCCCAACCTCTAGATATTCCGTCTGACGGTCTAGAAATTCAAGGGAACATAATTCATTATAAAATACACGCGTCTTGTAGCCCGACATCCCCTCGAGCGCAAACACAGAATCCGGTAGCTTGGACTTCCATGTGTTTGCTGTGTTGAAACACTTGATGACGTGCTTGACGAGGTCGGTCATTGTTATAACATCACTTGATGCTCTTAAGCCTCCTCCTCATCGGTATCAGTGGTCACCGCTTTGGCGTTCAGAGCCTCCTCGATAAGGGCCGCGGACCGAGCAACTGGTACGTCCTCCTCCTCAGCCTCTGGCTCCTCCTCAGCCTCTGGCTCTGGCTCTGGGACGGTCACGGGCTCTGGGACGGTCACGGGCACTGGGATGGCCACGGGCTCTGCACCACCCACCTTGATCCATACCGCCGCCTCGCGTGATGGCGTTGGGCACTTACGTGGAATGCTCGGACTGAGGAAAATGCATCCGTCGTTCGTTATGTGTCCATCGCTTGTGAATCGCCAAGAAACAGGCTTCTCCACGAAGTAAACGTTGGAGCCGGACGTGAACACGTTCACCAGACCATCTGGTCCCTCGGTGAACTCGTCACCCGTTTCGTCGAGCATGATGCGCAGTCCCTCCACCTTCCAGAAAAGTCCAGACGTTGAATCCTGAATACGGAAAGCCATTTAGTATTGGGAAATATTAATTTTACTGAAGGTTGGGCGTGATATATTTCCATACGAATATCTGCATTTTTATTAATCATTATTTAAAATTTTTAAGTGCGTCGAGCGAGTGAGTACGAACCACTTGGCTGACGCACGAGCTTGTGGGTTCGCCGCGCCTCGTAGTTGGCAATCTCTTTGAGCATCTTCTTTATACGGGCGTGATTACTCGCCAGAACGGCCGCGTTATAGCCTTGCAGAGTAGCGACTGTACGTATCGCCCGGTTACGAAGACGCATGAGTGACGCCGATGTCTTTGGAGAGGTGTGACTGCCTGATGAAGGACTGGTTCTCTTCTTGTAGTGGCGGACGGCCCGACCTGCATTGGTGCGCATCCACGTGCTAAAATTCAGACCCGATACGGAAGGGCGGCGGGGTGACATTCTTACCACAAGGGCACAAAAAAAACGTGTCTTGTCATGGTTAGGGTTTGAGGTTTGTAGGGTCATATCACCCAAAAACAACCATGGATCTGAACAAGCTCCGCCCGACCTACAGCCAGTGGCGCGCACCCCTTGGCACCGCAACAGAAGGGCGGGCCCGTGCCACAGCAGCTCCCACGGCCACGGCCGCAAAGCACCTCGCCAAGCCCCCCAAGGGCAAGGGTGGACCCCTCTGGCAGCAGTTTTACAACGACGCGGTCGCAAGGGGTCACCCCCTCCCGGAGAAACTGGCCGACACGCTCCTGCGGTCCCGCGAGTACGCCCAAGAGCTGGAGGCCAAGCGGCACACCGTCAAGGAGTTCACAGGGGTGCCCAAAATGCAGGAGACGGTGGCGGCCAATAAGGGCACGGCGAAGAAGGGGGGGAAGCCGGTGCTGCACGACGCGCTCCGCTGCAAGGCGCTGACGCTCGAGGGAAGGCGGTGTGGGTTCAAGGCGACCTGCGGGGAGTTTTGCAAGAAGCACAGCGTCGCAGAAAAAATGTGAACCAAGTGTAACGAATGGAAATGGAATGGAACTATGTCTGGGCCGCCCTAGTCATCAACTTTCTGCTCGTCTATATAGTCCCCCGCTTGATAAAGAAACCCACAGGCATCAAGGTTCTGGACGATACCGTCCTTTATCTAAACTCCACCAAGAGCTTTTTGCTCTCGAGTTCCATCGTGGTTGCTCTCGTAGTGTACGGGTCCCATTACTGGGTCGAATCAGCAGCGGACACTAAGAGCTCAGGACCATCGAGCCCTAAATTTTAATATTTAGAATTTATAAATGAATCGCGCAATTAATGCAGCCGTGAATAACACGGTCAAGGCTAATAACCAGATGGTGGCGGCCACCAATCAGGCGGCGATGGGCAACACCGGTAACGCGAACCGCATGGCCAATGCTGCGGCCAACAGCGCCAACACCGCCAATGGCCAGTACAAGGCGGCGGCAAACCAGGCCAAGGCTCTAGGCCTGAATAACGCGGCCAAGAATCTGAACGCCGCGGCGAACGCCGTGAAGAAGGCTCAGATCATCAAGGCGCTGAAGAACACCGCCAACGCCATCAAGGCGATGGCACCCAAGGGTATGATCGTCACTGCTGGAACTCCTGGCAACATTTCAGGCTCTGCATAAGTTCGCGTGTATGCGAGTGGTCCCAGGCCGTCACCTTCTTCTCGTAGCAATTCCACATGCAATCTTGGAGTTCCTTGGCGGACGGAAACCCCCAGTTCTGATCTGCTGTAAATAGAAAATCATTGAACCCAATGGGTCCCTTTGTGCATGACACGATCCATGGGGTATCCACATACTCCTTCAGGCCCCCAAAGTCCGTAATGATCACGGGCTTGTTACGGAGAGCCGCCTCAACCGCCCCCATTCCGACCCCCTCGGAGTGTGAGCAATTGATATAACAGTGACCCTGGTCATGAACCTTCTCTAGGTCCTCGGTGGTCAGAAGGCCGTTGATGATGGTGACGCCTGGAACGCGCCACGTCACATCCTGTATACACGTCGCTTTGAGTACTAGGTGGGCTGCGTCTCTGAATTCACAGCGCAAATAGGCGTCGATGAGTCCGCGGATATTCTTTCGCGGGTCCATGATATTGCCGATCGTATAGAAGATATAGGGAGAGCTAAAAGCTCTCGGTACGGACGGCACACCGTCAGCGTAGAGCCGAAGGACCTTCCAATTCACATCTGGAAATTGTTTCTCAAAAACCTCCTTGCAGAAATCAGATGCGACGTACAAGGTGCCGTACTTGGTCAACTTCCCATACGCGGGGTTGACTGGCTCAGTCTCGCAAATAGTCATATACATCATAGAATCGCACAGTGCCGCGTATTGATCCACCATTGTGATGTGTTCATCGGTCGGGAGGACGAAAGCGAACCCATTGGTGTATCGCTCCTTGGTTGGCTTCTGGCCAAACTCAACGTACTCGGCGTCCCGTCCGTTCTCACGGAGCAACTCGGCGTAACGGTTCGTCACTTGACCGATCCCCGCGAGGAGCCGAGGGCCGATGAACAGCCACGTCTTCATTTACAATCACTGTTGATCATCCGTTTAACTAATTCTCGGAAAGAAGTCTTTGGCCGCCATCCCAGCTGGTCCTGCGCCTTTCGCGCATCTCCTATAAGCATATCCACCTCAGCCGGACGGTAAAACTCTGGATTCACCTTGATGATAACTTGGCCAGTTGCTGCGTCCATACACACCTCATCGGCGCCCGTACCAGCCCAGCGGGTCGTCACTCCCAGCTCGTCACAGGCCAAAACAACAAACTCGCGAATGCTGTGCGTCTCGCCCGTTGCAATCACAAAGTCCTCGGGGCCGGGCTGTTGGAGCATGAGCCACATCGCCTCGATGTAATCCTGTGCGTGACCCCAATCGCGCTTGGCGTCCATGTTCCCGAGCTCAATGGCTTTGCCAGTCTTTTTCCACTCGGCCAAACCGAGGGTAATCTTGCGCGTCACAAACTCGGGACCCCTGCGCTCCGACTCGTGATTGAACAGAATGCCTGTACAGGCGAACATGTTATAAGCCTCGCGGTAGTTTTTGGTCATCCAGTATCCAAAAAGCTTGGAGACGCCGTATGGACTTCTTGGATAAAAATGCGTTTTTTCATTTTGGACCGGCTCTTGAACCTTTCCAAACATTTCACTCGTGCCAGCCTGATAAAATTTGAATTTTGTTCCAAAATTGGATTGACGAATTGATTCAAGAATTCGAAGGGTGCCCATGGCGTCGACGTTCGCCGTATACTCTGGTTGCTCAAAAGAGAGCTTCACATGTGATTGGGCCCCGAGATTATAGACCTCTACGAGATCATATGTCGAACCGAGGGTACACACTATAGAGTTGATTCTGGCCGTGTCGGTCAGGTCCCCCTCCAGGAGCCTGAATTCTGGATGAGATTTCAGGTGCTCTATCCGCTCGTGCTTTCGTTCGGAACAATACCGAGCTAGGCCATACACTGAATAGTCCTTTTCGAGTAAAAGTTCGGCCAAGTAACTGCCATCTTGACCCGTAATGCCTGTGATAAGCGCCGCCTTCATGCTTTATTAGAGAACATTTTCCTTATTTGGTGTGTCAAAATAGCCACGCGCAATTCAAGTGGATTTTTGTACAAAATTGTCAAAAGGACTTCACGACCACGTCTGTTGAGGGGGGGCACAGGCCACCACGAGGCCAACCAGGGTATCCAGTTGTCCATCTGAATTTTGTTCCGAAAATAGTTTCTCAGGAATTACAAGGGATGAGCTTTATGTACGTACTGGCCATGACGGCCGCCGAGCTCGTAGGCAACGCCCACCTGAAGTGGTTCGCCGACGAGGGCAAACACCACAACCTGATGTTCGGAATTTTGGCTTGGATGGCGGTTCTGTTCTTCCTAATCAAGACGCTTAGCGGTGCGAGTATGATGTGGACGTGCATCATGTGGGAGGCCATGATTGTGATCGGGGGTGCGATCACAGCCTGGTTGTTTTTTGGCGAAAAATTCACCCACTGGGTTCAATGGCTGGGGCTCCTGTTCGCCGTGGCCGCTGCATTGTGCATAAATTATAAATGTGTGGACAAATAAACGTTTAAGATTCTGTGAATACAATGGGGTCACTCTCTGAGTTCGAGCGTCACGTGTTCCGTCGGCTCGACAATTTAGAGGCTGAATTGAGTGAGCTTAGGGGGGTGACATGGCCGGTGTGTCAGGGCCTCATCGAAGAGCGTTCGGGGTCTTTTCAAATTATGAAGGCCAAGCGTCGTTTTTTCAAGTTTATCCATGTCGATGACATTATGAATCTCCTCAAGGCCAAGGCGCGATTTATGCGAACTTCCCAAGATTTAGTCTACGAAGAACTTCGACAGGTGCGGGTAGAGATACCTCGGGTGGGCGAGGTATGAGCTGCGTCTGACCGTCAATATGAACCCCACCCTCTATCCACTTCTGGTACGTCTCGGGATCTTGAATAACGTGCGCGGCATCCTTGGCGTGTGCGTATGTGCTCATCTTCTTCCAGATGTGCATGGGAGACCCGAAACTGCTCAGATGCCACCCGGCCGTTCGAAAACACGGAAACTTCCAGCGGTTATCCCGAAGGTAATTCGGTCCTGCCCGTTTGAAGAGTTCACAGTTGGTGATGACGGTGCCAAACCACGGCTCACCCGTAAACAGATAATCAAACGAGTACTCGAACATCCACATGTGGACAGAGCAAACCATATGGGGAAGCTTCTCGAAAGGAACCTTGGTCATATCCGGAATCTCGTCCACGTCACTGATCATGACGATCGACTCGTTTGGCACGGGTCCATGAACGGAGCCGTCGGCGTGAGCGCCGTCCGTAAGGCCGCGCAGGACGCACTCGCGCTGATACTTTTCACGCGCCCAAGGGTTCTCATCCTTTGGTGCTTCGTCAGCTTTGACGATAACGTGTGAAATCTTGTGGAGCCATTTGGAGAAGCGCTCCTTATTTTCGTTAAAATACAGAGGTTTGGGCCCACCTACGTGATTCACTTCAGCCTCGACGAGTACGAACCGGTCAACGTACCGGTCGAGGCACTCGAGACGGAGCTCGAGCACATCGAACTCGTTATAAAACATGAACGTGTCGCAGATCATCATATAAAAACAAATGTTGTTAACTTTTAAGTATGGTTCGTCCTACAAAAACCCATGAACAGTTTGTAGAAGAAGCTGTACAAAAACATGGATGTAAATATCAGTATCCTGATAAATATATAAGAAGTACCAAAAAAATGAAAATTCTGTGTGATTCACATGGAATATTCGAACAACTCCCTGCAGCACATCTCACTGGTAGAGGTTGTAAACTGTGTTTTCTTCAAAGAAAGACTAACGAAAACGAAGAAATTATAAACAGATTTATAAAAATACATGGTGACAAATATGAATATCCGGAACCTTATATTAAACTAAATGTTCATATGAGAATAAAGTGCAAAACTCACGGCGTGTTTAAATGTACTCCTTCTAATCATGAAAAAGGTAAAGGCTGTCCCAAATGTGCACTGAACAAAACATCAAAAGAGGCAAGGGAATGGTTGAAAAGTCTGAACATATTGCATCTTCAAACGTTTGATTCACCAGAAGGAGAATACAAAATTAAAGGAACACGATGGAGAGCCGATGGTTACGATTCAGAAACCAATACTATATACGAATATCACGGTTCTTACTATCATGCCAATCCTTTGTACAGAGGTTACAAAGAAAACGATATTCACCCTTTTTATAAGAATATTACATGGAAAGAGGTTTATGAAAAAACTATTAAAAGAGATGCAAAAATACTAGAAATAGGTTATAAATTAGTAACTAAATGGGGCTGATTTTATAACTAAAATAATTTTTACCCTTATCTTCAAGATTTTTCAAAATGAGTTTGTTATTGTGAGCGTGTGTATTCTCGGGAATTCCCGACTCTTTGGCAGCCAAATGATGAAGGGCATCATCCCCGAACCCATAGGCCTGCTGATTCAGTTGGCCCAGATTGCAGTCAGGTGTGAATACCGTCTTGCGCTGAATGCCGTGCTTTTCGTACAAATTCGCCAAAAGAATGTCATCGTTCCACGTGACGGCGCTCAGTTCAACAAATTCGTCATATAAATTTCTAAGCCACTCGGGTTTGGAAATGACAGCCCCATAAGATTCAAGAACATCAACGGGAACTCCGTGTTGACGTGGATAATGCGCACGGAAATACGTTTCGAAATCGAACCCCGACAGACCCCACACACAATTGCTGGTGGTACTAAACCACTTGACCAAGTTCAAAGTCATCTTGGGCTCGTAGTACGTATCGTCGTTCACGTAGACGATGATATCGGCATCCGTCTTGAAAATTGGCCCGAGAGCTTGGGTACCCGGGCCTAGATCCTCGCAGTCGCGATTAATAATAACATTTGGACCCAGGTCCGTCCATGGGAAGACGCCGTCCCATTCAGGAAACCGCTTGTAAGTTTTTGGGATATTCACCCAAATTTCATTACACATTTGCTGCCGGAGATTTTCAGTCAGTTCGGGTAGCTTACTGAATCGTGGAGGTATACTCGTTAGGCTCAGGATAAGCTTCATTGATTGAAGTGCGAACAATATCTATAAGCTCGGAAATCATTTCCAATGTCACAAACTGATTGTTTCCGACATAGACGCCGTTGTCGTTCAGAATATCTGCATTCGGCGCCTTGGCGTTTTTCCATGATTTTAGGAACGGCTGCCGAAGTAGATTTCCCGCAACTATGGGGCGATTTTCAATTCCACGTACATGGAAAGCCTCCTTGATTTTCTTCATCAAATCAGGGGTCTTGCACACTATCGGAAACACAAAGCTACTGTTTCTAGGTGAAGGGTCTGGTGTGTACACGTGGTCGGACAGTTTGGCGAGTTCTTGAATAAACAGAGCGTAATTTCTGCGCCGAATATCGATAGAATCGTCCAATCTCTTGAGTTGGGACAGACCGAGCACTGCACCTAGCTCGGTATTACGGAAATTGTACCCGTCAGACATGAACAAGAAGCGCGGGTCGATGTCTGGGTAGGCCTGTTTCGCCTTGGCGAACTCGATGGGGCTCATCTCACGCGCAAGTCCGTGGCTCCTCTTGAGGCGCATAAGTTCATAGAGTTCTTTGTTATTCGTGGAAATCATACCACCTTCGATTGTGGTCATATGGTGGCCATAGTAAAAACTAAACGTGCTCGCCGTCGACGAGTTGGCCCCGCGCTTCTCACCGAGAGGCCCTTCCACCCCATGTGACTCGCAAATATCTTCTATAAAAATTGCATTGGGATACATTTCTTTCAGCTTTTCCATCGGGGCGTCAAGCCCTAGGAGATGCGTCACGAAAACGATTTTGATATCGGACTTCTTTGGAAGCTTCTCAATATCAAAACTAAAATGTTCAAGAGAAATGTCACAGAATACAGGTTCCAAATTGAGTTGGAGAATAGGCGACACGTTCGTCACCCACGTGCATGCAGGAACCAACACCTTCGAACCGTCGGGTATTTTATACAATTCTTTTATACAAGCCACTAGAAGAAAATTGGCCGTGCTACCGGATGAAACGTAGATTGAATACTTGGATCCGAGCCAACGTGACCAAGCCTCTTCAAACTCACACACCTTTGGGCCATTCGTAAACCGATCGGAAAACGCAATGAACTTTATGAGCTCATACTTGTCCCTCCAGTTAATGGTACTTTTCATCAACGGCCAGTACATTCATTTAATTAGATTCCAATTCTTAAAGTAGTAAATTACTTTGTAAATTATTCATAGTCACTTCAGTGTGAGCATATACAGAGTCGAGCGAATCAGGGCAATAATTTCATCCTGAATGTTTTTCAGGTAGGTATCCCCCCGTGGAAGGCGGATGCCGCGAACGCGCGTCAGAAGGCTCTTGAAGTACGCCTTGGCCTTGGTCGGGTCCTTCATGAAGCGCTTGTTCAGACTGACGCGACGGAGGCGGCCGTACTTGCCCATATATGCCTCGGCCCACGAGTCGAGCAGGGGGACGATGCCTTCGTAGTACGCCTGGAGAGCTTTGTGCTCCGCAAAGGAGCTGGTCGTGAGGTGGAAGGCGTGAGCCTGTGTACGGGAGTTCATGAGAAGTCCCACGTAGCGATTTGCCATCTTATCATTTCCAAATATTTATTTCTGATTCAATATTAGAATGGTCTTTACAGAGACGATTTTCCCACCAGGGAAGGTTTTGCACAAGGGACTCGAGGGAATTCCCTGTCAGGTGCTCCTACGCGACACGCGATTCTTCTATCTCACGGAGAGTTCACCAACCGCCAAAAACTACGGCAATCTGTGCAGCTTCAAGGTGAAGAAGACCCTGCGTCTGTTTGACTTGACGCACAAAAACGTCACGACGCTCATGAGCAGCAAGTACCCTATATCAAAGGACACAAAGGGTCTCCTGCGCATCGTTCTGGGCACGGGCATCACGATCGGTGAGCAGGTGGCGGCCGTTCGTCAACTCCTCGGTAAAAACGCCGGGAAGCTTCCCAAGAACACAAACACCCGAGAGGGTCAGCGTCTCAGCTACAAGGAGCTGAACAAGCAGGCATTTGGTGCACTCGCCAAAGAGTTTCTGATTCCAGAAGGGTATGACGGGTACTATGCACCTTCTAAAAAGTCGGTGTTCCATGGAGGTACATTTCATCATGAAATTATGTTGAACAATGCGTACCAGAAGATTGAGCGGCTGCGTGGGCCGGCGCCGGTCATTTCCGAAAAGTCGTTCTCTTCGGCTCTTCCACGCATATTCATGGACTATTGCAAAAAGACGAAACGTCTCGTACGCCCTTACGGTGGCGACTTGACCATATTCTGTACCGGAGGTATGGGTGTTCGTCTGTACCTCATGGCCCTCGGCAAGGATCTTCCTCCCAAAATTCGTCGGACAAACGATTTTGACTTTACATTCGCTGTGCCGCGCAAACTCGCGTCCGAGAAGCTCGTGTCCACCTATGCTCTCACGATGCGCACCATCATGTACGATCACCTGAACGGCTTTGTCCGGTACCTGAACAGACACTACCAGGGCATCAACGCCTCTCTCCGCGTCAACAGATTCAAGAGATCTGCGTACGATGCACCGCGCCTCCAGGTGCCCGGTACAGGCCGCCGGGTCTACCAAGTTATGACGTGGCAGATCATCACGGGCAAGAAGGAGGTGACTGATCTCGTGGACACGGCCCTGGCTGTTTATCCACACGCGTCCCGTGACATGCTCCACCTGCCCTTCTCCTACAAGGCGGGAATTCCAATTCAAAAATTAAAGTACCAGCTCAAGGACTCTCTCGCGCTCCTGTCGGGCTCCCTACTCCATAAGGGTTTAATTTCAAAAAGAAATCCCTTGACCGGAGAGGCCAAGGAAAAAGGTCAGAAGAATGTCGAGCGGGTCAAGGAGCTCATGAAGGTGATCCGCAAAAAACGCACGTACTATAAGAACCTGGTGCCCATCGCCAACTCTACAGGTCCTTTGCTTGTGAATTTGAATTTAGAAAACCTACGGGCGGCCCGCCGAAACGCCGTGGCTGTGAATAGAGCGCTCAAAAAAATTAAGTGATTAGTAATAGATGTGGGTCTATTTCGCACTTGTGGCGTTTCTGATCCTCTTCACATGGGCCATCGTCACGTGGCGCAACGGAGGCCGTGGATTCACGGATACGACGAACCCATGGGAACCTCCGGTCGTCCTGGATTCCATATTGACCAAGGATGATTGTAGATATTTGATGGAAAAAGCAGACTCGCTATTCGCACCCAGCACCGTCGTCGGTGTGAACGGACAGGATTCTTCCCGTACGAGCGAGACGGCATGGATATCCAAAGACGATCCCGTGGCTAGAAAGGTGTTTCAAAAGGCGTGTGAAATGACTGGAAAGCACATGGGGTGTTGCGAAGACCTCCAGGTTGTCCGGTACAAACCCGGAACCTATTACAAGGCCCACCACGATTCGTGCTGTGATGAAAGTGAGGCGTGTAAGAATTTCGAAACGCAGGGTGGGCAGCGCGTGGGAACTCTGCTCGTGTATTTGAATGATGAATTTACAGATGGCGAAACTCACTTCCCTGACCATGGGGATGTGAAAATGAAAGCCCCCCCTGGTTCAGCCATATTTTTCAGACCCCTTGCAAATGACGAACCCAAATGCCACCCCAAGGCGCTCCATGCAGGTCTACCCATTTCATCAGGTACAAAATACGTCTGCAATGCATGGGTACGCGAGGGCACATTCTAAAAAAACATGTCCTGTCCGCGACAAGCATCGGGTGACGACAGTCTAATCACCCAAAAAAACCAACAGCCTCCCCCAACACACGAGCGAAAATCGTGTGTTGCGAGAGTCACTTAAACGCACCAGCAACTCAACTACCAACCAAAAAGCAAATGGCTTCATTCGCTGACGCCATCAACGCCCTTGTTGCCGAGCGCGACCGCCAGTTTGTGGAGCGGATCGCAAAGGAGTACAGCCTGAACTTCGAGGAGCTGAACGCCAAGTACCTCGAGACGGCTGAGATGGCTATCAAGGTGCCCCGCAAGTACACCAAGAAGGCCAAGGAGCCCAAGTCGGTCGAGGTGGTGGACGGGGCCGCCCCTGACGCCAAGGAGGTCGCCAAGGCCCCGAAGGTGCCCAAGGAGAAGCCCTGCTGCACGGCCCTGACCAGCAAGAAGGAGGCTTGCAAGTTCAGTGCCCTCAAGGGTGAGGTGTTCTGCAAGCGCCACCTGAAGCAGTCGCTGGAGGAGACGGCCCCGAAGGTGCCCAAGGAGCCAAAGGCGGCCAAGGCGGCCAAGAAGGCTGAGCAGCCGGTGCACACGCACCCGCTGACTGAGACTGATGAGGCTTGCGACCTGTGCGCCTCGCATGGCAACCCCCTCGAGGCGGTCGAACAGGACTTTGAGATTGTGCTGAACACACCCGCCACCGGCCCGGTGAAGCAGCTCACGACTGCGCAGCGCCTGGCTGCGCTACTCGATGCGGGTGACACTGACGAGGAGGAGGACGACGAGGGCGACAAGCCGGAGGCCGCCTTCGACGAGTACGAGGAGGATGACTAGAAGGGCCAAGCCCGACGGAGTACGCGGATATCGGCGCGCAAATGAGCAAAGTCAGTACTCTGTAATCGCACAAACGTTATAAACCAAAGAGTAATCATCGCCGTCCACACAAATAGATTCTCCTCCTTTTGCGTCTTGAATTTATAAACAGGTCCCACCACCTTCCCGAAAAACGTCTCCTCATCACACTTCTTGCCCGTGACCAGCTTCTCCATCTCGGTCAGAGCGCAAACAGATTGATTAGTAGCCCAATGTAATAGAATAAAAGGAACAATAAGAAGATGCATGGACATCAGATACTCGCTCCCAGTGAATGGCGCCACTACTAGAAACAGAAATACTAGGAGGTGAATTAGTTTTATAAATGCCGTGACGATCATGCCTACTAGGGCCCTATAAAAAAGTGTCATGTGTGCGCCAAAAGTCTCGGTGTCAAGTGTAAAGTAACCTACAAACACAATGTACAAGCGCCCTAACCCTCGCCCTCGTCGCAACGTGCCGACCCAGTTCGTTTCCAGTGCCTTGCCTGGAGGCGGCGTGGTTTCTCAGTGGGCCTCTGGTTGCCCCAAACACAGGATCCCGTCTGGGCACCCTAGTGTAGTGGGTAAAATTCTGGATAAGATGCGTCAGGGCTGCAACCCCACTAGGCCCAAACGGCAAGAGTGGGCGCCTCCTATCACCCCAGAGTTCGTCGCCAAGTATATGGACGATCCAGAAGCTTTCCTCGCGCGGTGTGAGAAATGGAACGTGGAGCACCCACCTCGTGTAATCTCCAAATCAGTCGCTCGTGTGCTGGATCAGGAGCCGATGATTGCCCTCTTCGCCAAGTACAAGGACAGTCGGCCTCCCTGTGAAGAGATGTGCAAGGCCATGTTGGCTGCAGGACACGCGGAGCTTCGCATCGCCAAGTATAGACAGTGGTGCCAGAACATGGAGGACACCGCCGACGAGCGCCAAGAGGCGCTTGACCTGATTTTTGCCAAGTTCCCGAGCGCATCCAAGCCCACGCCCAAGCCCAAGGCCAAGAAGGTGATCAAGGTTGTTAAAAAGAAGATGCCCAGTTCTATTAATGAGTAACCGCTGGGCGGACATGACGGACGACGACCCAATAGAACCTTGGGTCCTTGGTGACGACGATCTTGAAATACCAGTAACTATTTCCAAGCACGGAATAAAGGTGAAAAAATCAAGTTACATCCCGCCCCATCTGCGTCAGGATAAAACCAAGCCTACTATAGATAATAAGAAATGAGCTGCGACGTGTGTTGCGAAGACTTCAACCGCTCGTCTCGTTCAAAAATCACTTGTCCCTATTGTCCATTCAGCGCATGTTCAGGATGCTCTGAGCGGTACCTTCTGGAGACCACACAGGATGCCCACTGTATGTCGTGCCGCAAGTCGTGGTCTCGTGAAATTTTGGTGAACAATTTCACTCTAAAATTCGTCAGTCGCGACTATAAGAACAGGCGGGAGTCTTTGCTTCTCGAGCGTGAAAAGAGCCTCATGCCAGTGACCCAGCCCTACGTAGAACTCGAGCGCAAGGTGCGTCAGGCGGCCAGGGAGATAGCCCGTCTCACAATAACCGTACATGATCACAATCTCAAGTTGACCACCATCAGTGGCCTTCAACTGGCGCCTTTGGCGGTCGAGCACGGGTTCGACAACGAATTCGATGCTCTTGTTTTGCGTCACAATATGATGCAAGATCAACGCAGGGTGATCAATAATGTCGCACTGGATATTCAGCATCTAGAGTGGTATCAGAATCAGCTAATCACTCGACTTCACGGTGGCCTTGTGGAGCATGAGAAGCGCCAGTTTGTACGCGCGTGTCCCGTTGCCGACTGCCGTGGTTTTCTGAGCAGCGCGTGGAAGTGTGGTGTATGCGACAACTGGTCATGTCCAGAGTGCCACGAGGTCAAGCTGTTTGGCAAGGACGGTCCTCATACGTGCGACCCCAACAGCGTGGAGACGGCCAAACTTCTGGCCAAGGATTCACGCAACTGCCCTAAGTGCGCCTCGATGATTTTCAAAATCGACGGGTGTGACCAGATGTACTGCACTCAGTGTCACACGGCGTTCAGTTGGCGGACGGGTCGCGTCGAGCTGGGCACCATTCACAACCCCCACTACTACGAGTATCACCGTCAGCGCGGGACCCTTCAGCGCAATCCAGGTGACGTGCCATGTGGAGGCTTTCCAGACTGGCAGTTTGTGTCGCGTCTGTGTCCACGAACTCATATATTCCATCCCCGAATTGCGGCGGCCCATCGCACACATGCACATTGCCAGTGGGCTGTGTTGCCCCGGTACACGACCGGTAACAACGACAACCGTGACCTCCGCATCAAGTTTATGATTGGAGACGTAAATGAGGATGAATTTAAGAAGAAAATTCAGCAGCGCGACAAGGCTCGGCAGCGCAAGGGTGAGATTCACCAGGTTTTGGAAATGTACACGACGGTGCTCAGCGACTTGTTCCAGGCGTTCGTTAGTAACAGTCGCGCATCAGAGTTGGTTGAGTCGCTTGATGAACTCCGTAACCACTTCAACGCGACCATGTTAGCGGTTTCGAACCGGTACTCCAAGTGTGCGATCCCCCTTCTCACAGAAAATTTTGAGTTGCGTTAGTAGGAATGTGGCTAGTCATCCTCGGACTCGCCATAGTTATTTTGATTCTCGTGATTCAAAGGAGGACCAGTACATTCGGCAAGGATAGTATAATTCCTAAACAAATTTGGACCTACTGGAACTCTGACGAGTTGACCCCGGTCGTGACCAAGTGTATCAATTCTTGGAGGAAATACAATCCAGACTACGAGGTGAAAATAGTAACACCCACCAACCTGAATGAGTACATAGACTTTGACGTGAAAAAGGTGAAGTTTAATGATTCGGCAGCCCGTGAATCAGATATTATCAGACTTAATATTCTGGCCAAATATGGAGGCGTGTGGTGCGACGCCTCCATCCTCATGACCCGGCCTTTTGATTTCCCAACTAATTCCAAACATGAATTCGTTGGATATTATATAGAGCACTATACGACCAAGCCCCAGTGGCCGTGCATTGAAGGTTGGTTTTTCGCCACTGTTCCCGGTGGCAAGTTGGTTACGAAATGGCTAGACTCTTTCATGAGCATAGCAGAGTTCGATTCGGTGAACGACTACCTCGATGATCTCCAGAAGAAGGGTGTGAACTTTCAAAAGACCCAATGGAGTATGCTCAATTATTTGGCTATAAATTTAGCGGCACAGGACGCCATGCAGAGGGGTATGACTGTCGATGAGATAAAGAACACGTGTTATTTCATGAGCGCCAACAAGGGCCCTTATAAGCATATGTACGACCACGGGTGGAACAATTATGACGCCGTCAAGTCGGTATGTGAACCTAATCAACCCACTATAGTAAAGTTCCACAATCATGATCGTAAATTACTCGACACCAAGCCTGAACTTTCATGTGTTTTCAAGGGTCACGAATAAATTCCTAACTAAAATTAGATGTGGGTCGTCGTCTTGGCGGTCCTTACGGTTGTTGTTCTTTTGCTCTTATGGGCAAGACGACAGGAACCTTTCACTAGTCAAGAGATACCCAAGACCATATGGACCTATTGGGATTCTGAGGAGCTTCCCGATTTTGTTTCAAAATGTATAGACAAGTGGAGACGACTGCACCCAGATTGGTCTATAGTGGTTCTGAACCCCAAGAACTTGAAGGACTATCTCCCAGAGACTGACATTTTCAAACTAAAATTCGCAGACACAAAGCCGAGGCAGTCGGACTTTGTGCGTCTCCATGTCCTTCCGAAATATGGGGGGGTGTGGGCGGATGCGTCAGTGGTCCCCACCCAGTCATGGGATTGGGTCATCGAGGAGCAGAAAAAGAAGGGGTCTGATTTCATAGGGTATTATCGTCAAGGGGCTACGACCAAGTCGGAGTACCCGGTCATCGAGAGTTGGTTCTTTGCATGCCCACAGGGTTCTAATTTTGTTTCAAAATTGAGAGATGAAATGATGACCATGAATAATCTTGAAAATGAGTCGGACTATAAAGAAAATGTGAAGGGTCGTGGTGTTGATATACAGAATATCCCCCAACCAGACTACCTAAATATTTACCTATCGGCCCAAGCGGTCATGCAGACCCAGATGACCACTGATGAAATTAGGAACAAAATTCACGTGTACCCGGCAGAGGATGGACCGTTCAAGCACTCGGTCACCAACGACTGGAAACCGGCCGAGTCGGTCAAGAGTCTGTGTGCCCTTGAGACCACTGAGCTACCAGAGATGATAAAGATCTACGGGAACGAGCGGAGAGCCATGGAGTCCGACCCGGCGTTAAAAAAGTGCGCCCAAAATATCTTAGGGTAATGGAAAATATCTTCAAAAAGTTCCTCGGTAAGTGTTGGTTCATTTACCGAAGGCCGGAAATTGCTCGACTAATTTTAAGACAAATTTGTGAAGACGCACGGGCCTATATGAGGCGGGTGATATCATATGAGTGTGCGTTAGTTGACCTGTGTCAGAGGGAGTTGTCGAGGTCAAAGTCGATGCCCAATTTAGA
>Ga0315284_10004687_pt1 | contig 19408 bp, 23 predicted proteins | sample YL17G09_16_MG_FD_203696 | JGI IMG/M metagenome (GOLD analysis project Ga0315284, IMG submission 203696) | Sediment microbial communities from Yellowstone Lake, YNP, Wyoming, USA - YL17G09_16 | ecosystem: Environmental > Aquatic > Freshwater > Lake > Sediment | place: USA: Wyoming | collected... | reverse complement strand
TATTCACCATATTGTCCCTTTATTGATGTGGTTTGCGTCATTCGGCGCAACTCGTTATAAAAGATAACCGTTTGAGTTGCGATTCCGTTTCACAGGCATTTAGCTAACTATTCGAATTGCGATTCCGTTTCATGAACATAGGGACAGCTTTATAGGTTATGTCTTCTTGTTGACTCGTACCGGGTGTGATTTACAGGATGCGTTTATACAGGTGAAGATATACTCAGAGATCGAAAGTCTTTTAGCAGGACAGGATTCGGCGCTTGTAACGCTGGTTCCGTTATAGATAATGAAGATAGGTCTATTTCTGTTATTAACCAGTTCAATGTGGCGAACTAAAGGGACAGTTTTTTCGATACTCTTCTATATGGGATGTCCTGAAATAAACAAAACAGTTTTCGGGTCTGCAATAAAAGTTTCATATATAGAATAGTTTTATCTTACATTGTAAATCAACGGTTTACATTGAGGGAAGGGGGGGTTTAGGGGGAAAGGTGTATGTTTGTGTTGTTGTTTTCCCTAACGGTACAATTTCCTTTCAAGAGAAACCGAAGATCATCAACGTTTTTTGTTGATGTGGTAAAGGGTTTGGGGAAGAGCATTCTCTTCTATTCCCCAATTGTTTCCGCGTAAGTCAATCCGATGAAATTGCATTTGTCAATTTGCAATTCGGTAACAATTAAATTTGCAATTCGGTAACAATTGCACTTGTAAATTTACAACCGACAACAATTAAATTTGTAATTCGGTAACAATTAAAATAAACGTGTTCTTTGAATTTGATAAACAATATCACGAGACTGAAACAATTATTCAGAATAAAAATAAAACTATGCAGAATGTGATTTGTTTAATATTTTTAAAGAACACGTTTTAAATATCAAGAGATTTTCCCCTTTTTATTGTGGGTGTCAATTGGGAATTATTGGTTAAAGTGGTTCAACTTACAATACCTCCGTTGATACTACAAAATTAAGGGGATTCTTTTTTATAAAAAATTGCAGTATAATAATATATAAAATAATATATAAAATAATATATAAAATACAACCGTTTTATTGTGTTAATTTACATTATGGTATTATATGTTCTAATTAAAAAATAACAAATAGGTGGTAAGTGTGGCCGGAAGAAACAATATCGAAAAAAACCACTACGAAAACGAGCAACGTGCTTTACTAAGAAGAATGGAAAGCAACAAAGAACACATTATGACAGAAAAAATAGGTGCCGATACTATAGAAAGAGCAAGACAGATATTGTTAGATTCCAATGTTGGAGACATTAATGTGTTGTGGAGAAACAAGTGTATTTATAATGGTAATTTGTCAACTACCACAACACAACAACTTTGCGATGTGGCAATACGAGCACACGGTATATTGGCTGTTATGTGCAGAATTTTGGGAGTATATAGGACCGATCTGATTTTGCGCATTGAAAAAGAACCAAAAGTCAAAAGGATGATAGCGGAACAAAGGGAAGATATAATTGACATGGCGGAATGTAGACTATTTGAAGCTACATCTGAAGGGAGAGAATGGGCAGTTAAATTTACTCTTCAGACATTAGGAAGAAAAAGAGGATACAGTGATGACATCATACCGAAAGACAACAGAGGACTAATTCTCGATGTTATTGAATCTGCTATTGATGATTCACGATTATTAACAGATGACATAGATTGGGAAGACGAAATTAACACAGAAAGGTTGACAGATGAAACAAGTTGAACCAAGTTTTTATGTTATCGAACCAGTTGACAAAGAGGATTTGTTGGACAACATTGAAAAGGCGGGCAGGGTAAGTTATAAGTCCGAAGACCGGATAACTCATATTTCTGCGGCCAAATTTGTTGAAAGAAGAATTAAAGACGGGCATGAGTCCATCTTAGAACACGAAGGTTTGATATTTAGAGTAGGAATATTTACTTGGTGCTATACATATTTACACAATCCTAAATATTTGTTTTTCTCGTGTGTAAAGTTTAGGTTTTTAATATCAGGCAACATACGGGCATTGCGCGATTTTGGTAAACGGTATTCTTATTTTGCACGTTTTCTATCGTATTTGTCAAGAGATATCCCTGTTGTGTTTGAATATTTTAGAATAAACTATAAAAAGCGCAAGATTGTTGTTGTAGAAAAGAATGAGTTGAAATATCGTGAGGAGCTTTTAAAACACTTACGTGTATCTGTAAATGTGATTTGCGACAGGGGAATTGGTAACCAAATAGTAAGACATAGAATAATGAGCTTTACACAAGAATCAACCCGTTTTGTCAATTATGCCAAAAAAGATTCTTTTGAATTTATTAAGCCGGATTTTTTAAGCACGGATGCCAAGTTGCTTGGATATATGGATGAAAGATGGAAACAGGTGTGTTGTCTTTCTGAACGAACTTATATACTTTTTAATCAGGCTTGTGTTAAATCGGAAAATTCCAGATCTGTATTGCTTCTGTCAACTAAAACACAGATAGTAATAAGTTGTAATCTTGACGGATGGGTATCGTTTTTTGAAAAGCGAGCATTGGGTTATGAAGGGACCCCCCATCCTCAGATGTTAAAGATAACCAAACCCATGTTAGAAGAATTTAAAATCAGATGGCCTATTGTTTTTAATTGTCTCGTATATGCAAATTTGACATCATAAATTGATAATTGCTATGTTTAACGTTTGGTGTATTTATTTGGGGTAGAAATTTACTTGGAGGAAATGTGTTTAAATTAGAAAAAGCACAGGGCAAATCAATACAAGTTGCGAATAAAAGGATCAATTTGTGGCATGGAGCAGTAAGATCGGGAAAAACCTGGGCATCATTAACGGCTTTTATACGATTTGCAGCACAATATAATAACACATATCCTTTAATTATATCGGGAAAGACAGACAGAACAATAGAAAGGAATGTTCTTGAACCGTTGAAAATGATGTGCGGGGACGATTTAAAGTACAGTTTGGGATCAGGAACTGGAATGCTATTTGGATGTGTCAATTTTGTTATGATAGGGGCAAATGACAGAAAGGCAGAAGGAAAAATAAGAGGATTGACAGCGGGTGGAGGGTATGGGGATGAAATAACCCTGTGGCCGGAAAGTTATTTTAAAATGTGGATGACTCGTCTTTCTGTAAACGAATCCAAGGCTTTTCTTACCACTAATACGGACACCCCGTATCATTATTTAAAAACCGATTATATTGACAATATGGAATTGGATGATTTTATATCTTTTCATTTTAAGATTTCTGATAACACAACTCTATCTAAAGAATACGTATTAGCTTTACATAAAGAGTATAAAGGGTTGTGGAAAAAAAGGTTGATAGACGGATTGTGGGTAATAGCGGAAGGATCTATTTACGACTGCTACGATGACAAACGTATTGAGGTTACTGAGTGTCCATTTACATATGATATGTGGAGTACCGAAACCATTGTGTGTATCGATTATGGTACAACCAATGCATGTACTTTTCTTAAAATTAAAATAAATAGAGATAAAGTGTCTGGTTCGGTGTCTCATATTTATGTGTCAGATCAGTATTATTTTGATTCTGTAAAGGAAAACAGACAAAAGAGCGACAGTGAATATTATCGGGATCTTGATAACTTCATAGGAACAGATGCAATTGACAGTATGATAGTGGATCCATCTGCGGCGAGCTTTATTCAGGAGATACTCAATAATGGCAAATATATCCCTATAGATGCTGACAATAGTGTATTGGATGGGGTCCGGTTTGTTTACACGCTGTTATCTAATGGAATTATGTATATAAATAAACTTAAGTGTAAGCACTTGATAGATGAATTACAGGGGTATGTTTGGGATAAATCAAGCCAGCTATCTGGTGTTGATGCTCCTAAAAAAGAAAAGGACCATTCTTGTGATGCTCTTAGATACGGTCTATATACTGTGCTTGGAGCAGAACACGCAAAAACAATGTTTTTACAATCTATGAGATGTAAATAGTCTTGTGTAAAGGGGCAATATTATGGAATCGCTTATTACAATAATAATGGTATTGATTTTGGTTGTTTTATGTTTTGGATTCTTTTTGTCAATAGTGATATGTTCAGTAGGAATTAAAAGAAGACGCTATAACAAGGGGATTTACAATGGAGGAAACGGTGGAAATAAAAACGACTAAAGAAGTAACACTTGACGGGTTCGAAAACATGTTGAACAGCCTGGGCAAGATGGGAATTGATCCTTCAGCAAGTTATACTTTTGAGGGAGAAGATTTACTTGATGAAAATACAATCAATAGTATGTACAATGATGATGGGGTGTGTACCAGGATAGTTAGATGTATTGTTGAAGACTCATTGCGTAAATGGTTTATAATATCCGGGGATGATGATAGGGTGATACAAAATTTCTTTGAAACCATTAGATTTAAGGTGTTTTTACAGGATTTTTTAGAATGGGCAAGAGCTTTCGGTGGAGCTGTTATGTTTTTGGGGCTTGACGATGGGGAGAAAGACCCAATTTCTCCTGTCAATTTTGCTAAACTAAAGAACATCAAATTTATACGAGTGTTTGATAGGAATAGAATACAAAGTATAAGTGTTTCTCAGGATATTCAATCCGAAAGGTATTTATTGCCGGATACTTATACCATCGCCCCTGTCAATGGTTCTCCTTTTCCTTGTCACTATTCCAGATTGATAATACAAGATGGTCAAAGATGCAGTGATATGACCCGTATTAACAATAATGGATGGGGTTTGTCGGTATATCAGGGTGTAATGTCGAAAATGTCGCTTCTTGGAGGGTCTTTTAATTCCGTTGCGTCAATTCTTAATACGTTTGTAAATGATGTAATACACATAGATGGTTTACACGCTATGGTTGTGGCGGGTAAAGAAGGTGCTATAATAAAAAGAATAAGTATGATTGATATGTCCAGATCCGCTATAGGGACCACCTTACTTGACAAAACAGAAACCTTTGAACGACACATTGCGTCAATTTCTGGAATGTCGGACATATTAGATCGTTTTATGTTGTATATATGTGCTTGCACTGGGATACCGGCCACAAAATTGTGGGGCAGATCCCCTGCCGGTCTTAATGCAACCGGCGAAAGCGACATTTCTAATTGGTATGATGATGTTGATTCGTATAGGACTGACACTGTAGCTCCGGTAATAGAGAGAATGTGCGAGATAATTTTCTCCTGTAGTGAATTGACAAATAGCGAACCTAAAGAGTGGAAAGTAGTGTTCCCTCCACTAAGACAGCTAAGCAGTTCAGAATTGTCAACCTTATATAAAACCAATTCAGAAGCTGATGATATTAATATAAAGAATGGGTCTTTGTCTTCTGTTGCTGTAGCGCAGCACAGGTTTTCTGGAGTAGATTATAATATGGAAAATCCAAGTAACATAGAAACGGACAACCCTCCTAATGGAGGAGATTGACAAATATTATGTCTAATACGGGGAAAATTATGGTGAATGCTAAGAAGGGTCATTGGTTTTATCCTTTACAAATAGAGAAACAGTATAAGACGTTCTTAGAGCAGTTGGTATCAGCCATAATAAAAGTGATTGTTTTAGAAATACCAAGAGGAGTTAAGAACTATACACAAGATGACATGCATTCTGATTTGCAAGAAAGCTTTGAAAAAACCGTAGAAAGAATAGATGATTTAACTAAATCGGCACAAAATAAATCAAAGTGGTTTACAAAGGCTATTGACAAATGGAGTAAAATGGAAACAATTTCTAATGTTAAAGAGACATTGGGAATCTCTTCTATAAAGTATTCAGAAGAAATTAAAGGGTTGTTGGACAAGTCTTCTTTTATAAATTCCGATTTAATTAAAAGTCTATCAGATGATGTAGTTAATAGGGTTAGAGAAAGAGTAAAAGACTCTTTACAATCTGGCATTTCTAATAGAGGGTTGATGGACATCATATTTAAATCTGGGGAAGTGTCAAAGGGTAGGGCGAGATTGATAGCACGAGATCAAACCGCAAAAATCAATGGTGATTTGACAAAGCTAAGACAAACAGAATTGGGTGGAAAGCGATATTTTTGGAGAACATCTGGTGACAATGTAGTTAGGGAATCTCATGCTGCTCTCAACGGTAAAGTATGTTATTGGGATGACTCTTCCTCTTATTCTGATTCTGTAAATGACGAAGAGAGACTTGACAGAGACGAAATAGGCGCTTATAAAGGAATACCTGGGGAGGATTACCAATGTAGATGTACTGCAGAATTGATAGTACAAGATTTATTAGAGGGAGATGTTGTTGGAACGGTTGTTCCTGAAACATATGAACCAAATGAGTATGGGGCAGTTGTTCCGCCTGTAGAATATTGGGATAAGTCTATAAAGCCTGAAAGTGCTTTAGTTGATAATACGTTTACAAATGGCATAAACGCAGCAAAAGAAGTACTTAGTTTAGCATTGGGTAAATTAAAGTTTGATTTTCCTCCTGTTCCTATTGTAAACAGATTATCAATTAAAACGGGTGAAAGTGGCCAGACATTTTGTGGTATGTATTTTGGTAAATCGCGGTTAAGAAATCTTGCACATATAGAAATTGATGTGGGAAGTTCTATAAAATATTATGGGAGTGTAGAAAACATAGCTCTTCATGAAATCTCTCACCACGTCAGTAGAGCAGCAAGAATAGCAATTACAGATCCAATTACTGGTGCAACGGTTAGAACTAAAGTAGAATTTTTTATGAATCAAACCACAGATTTGGGAAGGACTATTTTAAATTCTCCTAAAGTAAAGTCAACGATGTCGGCCATCAAAGCTTTACCAGAAGGCAGTTCTATGAAACGGCACTTAGAGTATTTATTAGAACCGGGAGAATTGTGGGCCAGATCGTATTCCCAATTTTTGTTAAAAAAGGCGTTGACAAAAGAGATTGAAATAAGTGGAAAAGAATCGGTAGCCGCAAAAAGTCTTCAAAAGAGATATGAAACTATGACTTTACAGGAAGGGATGTGGTCTGAAAGAGAATTTCAACCCATATATGATTCTTTTTCTAAAGGTGTAAGCATTGAAAAAAATCCGCATTATTAAAATCGTATATTGTAAATTGTTTTGGTTCGTAAGATGGGAGACAACATGACGTTGTATGAATTTGCAAATAAAGTTCTAAAGGATAAACGTAAAAAGGGTTCCGAACACTATTCTATTACAAAGGAACAATTTGTTGAAATTGCTATATTAAAATGTCAATCAGAAAAAGACGTTGCAGAAGTTGTATTTGACATGATAAAAAAGGGAACCCTAATAAAATTGTAACATTCTTTAATATAAAATAAAATTGACAAAATAACAATTGAGGAGGTTTTTGTGCCGCTAACCAACGTACATGCTGCCAGAATTAAGGACCCCAAAAAGTTTAAATCAATACGAACCAAAAAAAACGAATTTGGTCCGGGCATTGATATACAGTATGGTGCACTTCCTACTGGTGGAACAGAAGTACAGTCAATACACTTTGACTCCAATAAATTTACACCCGATAAAGCCAAAAAATGGTTAAAAGACCATAGTTATGTCACTATTCTTTTTGAACCTGCTTTGGATTCTTTTAAATTTACAAAAAAAGAAACCTTGGATACAGGCAGGTTTAGTTTTACATTGACAAAAGAAGGATATTTAAGAGGAGTTGCCGCTGTGACAAGGACGGGCATTTTTGATTATAATGGTTTAAATGGAAAAAACAAAAGGGTATTAAGACACCCGGATGAAGTGTTTAAGAAAGAAAGTCTTGACTCATTAAAAATGATACCCATAACTAATGGCCACCCTTCTGATAAAAATCCCAATGTAGATCCTCTTTTAGCTTCCGATTCTGTAAATAAGTTTATAGTTGGATTTACAGGGGAGAATATACAACCAGATGGCGCTTTTGTTAAGATACCCTTTTGCATTTTTGATAAGGAAACTATTGAAGATGCTGAAAACGGTAGGATCGAGATTTCTTGCGGATACGATGCAGAGTATTATGAAATACCAGGTGTATATAACGATGAAAGTTATGATTTTATTCAGACTAATATAATGTATAACCATTTGGCAACCGTCAATACGGGGAGAGCTGGTCCTTCAGTTCGGTTGCCAGTGACAGATGGACAATCAACAAAAAAAGGAGACAGCTATATGCCAATTATCACGATTGACGGGATAGATTATGAATCTTCCCCAGAGGTTTCTCGCAGCCATGCCAGATTGGTCACTGAAGCGATCAATGCGGCTAAAACCATTAAGGATTTACAAGACAAGATTGACAAGAACACAATAACTCTTGATTCAATGAATAAAGAACTGTCGGCTATCAAAGCCATTGACAATAACAAAGCGATAGAAGATGGGGTTCGCGCCAGATTTGATCTCGAAAAACAGGTGTTTTCGGTTTTAGACTCCAAAACAGACATTTCGAAATTGAACGGGAACGAAATAAAAAGATTGGTTGTTTCGAAGATGTTGCCTGATATCAAGTGTGAAACTATGGTTGGAGAAACTTTGGACGCTATGTTTTCTGTCTCCCTCGGTATTGCTAATGGAAAAAGGGTAGACGAGGAAGACGATGGAGAAGTAGATAACGATGATGATGATGGTGCTGTTCCCTTAAATTTACAAAAGAAAGCAGTGTTGGACAATGGGGGTTCGGGGACCAAACCGCGTACTGCGGTCACAGCATACGATGAATATAAGAAAAGGTTGATTTTGGGACACTTGACAAAATAATATTGTTGGGTGTTTATAAATTGACAACATTATAACAAAATTATGTAGTTATTAATTAAACAAGGAGAGATTAGAATGAACATGAATTATGTTGGACAATCGCTGTTTTTCCCTGGTAGTTTGGTAGACTCAGGGTTTACAGATAAGATTTCTATCGTAGCTGGCATTGACACAGCTTTCGGAATGCCTGTTGTCAGACAAAAAAATACTGAAATCAATTCCTTTGTTAGGAACGACATTGCCTATATCAAGTTTCCCATTAATCTTGTAGAGGGAGAGGGAGAAGAACTGGTTATTACTGGTAATGTAAATAACATACCTTTTGCAGATGTTCCGTGGGAAACAAGCAATGCCGCTACGTTGGCACATTTGGCTGTTCATATAGTTGCAGCTTTAGGTTCCGGATTTATTGCCAGCTACAATGCACCTAATAATTGGGTTGTTGTTAGGGCAATTTCTGCGGTTGACAAAGTGGAAACCGCTCAAGCTACATCTACGTATACACCGGGAGAAGGACCTGTTGTTGTTACAGAAGCTGTAATTACTTATGAATCTACAGATGTGTTTGATGGTGTTTCTGTGTTTCAACATAAAGTTGAAAAGAAATACGTTGCCAAAGAACCTATGTCTGTTTTAAGAAAGGGCAGAATTTTCGCATCCGTTTCCGGCAGTGTCAACAGAGATGATTTTGTTTATCTTAATACCGCAGATGGTAAATTTACAAATCAGCCAAGTGGTAATGTTCCCACAGGACTTCGGTTTTGTATAGGCAGCAATACCAACAACGTTGCGGCTATTCAGTTATAACAACACACAAAAACACGGATAAAACACTCATTTACAATATGTAATATGTAATAATAATCAATTTTTTTATTAAGGAGATAATCTATGTCGATTAAAAAAAAGAAATTCAGATTCCTTGACAGCCAGGAATCGATGTTTTTTGAGAGAGATTTGGAAGTCATTAAGGCTACTACTTATGATCAACCATTCCCTGAATTGAAGGCAATGAGTGGTGGATTACCAATTTCGATGGAAGCTGGACCTGCTGCGGCTACAGTCGTATTCCGTTCTTTTTCTGAAACGGGCATGGCTAAATTTGTTTCTAACTATTCTGATGATAATCCGAGGGTTGACATTGCAGGAATAGAGGAAAGTGTACATGTACGTTCTATTGGCGTAGCGTACGGATATAGCGTTATGGATATTCGTTTTGCCGCAAAACAGAACATATCTCTTTCCAATCGTAAAGCTATTGCTGCACGGAGAGCTAACGAAATTCTTATGAATAAAAGTGCTTGGCTTGCCAGAGCGGCGGATCCCGAATATGTTGGTTTGACCGGTTTGTTTTATAATCCTAATATAACAAGTTATAAAAGCAAAGAGGAGACCGGGAAATTTATTTGGGCAGAAAAAACCAATTCAGCTATTGTCGAAGATATAAACACTTTGTGCAATACTCCCAGTGAATTGACAAACGGACATGAAATACCAAATGTTTTCAGGTGTCCTTTGGCTCAGTTTACTCGAATTAGTACAACCAAACTTGATGAAGGTTCGGATGTGACCATTCTTGATTGGGTTAAAAAGGTTAATCCACATATCCTTAAATGGGATTGGTTGTCAGAATGTAAAGGGTTACCTATAATTCCAAGCACTGGAGCAGCGGGACCTACAGATATAGCAATAGTATACAATAATTCTTTGGAGAAATTGTCTTTAGAAATTCCCGTTCCGTTTGAGCAATTTCCTCCTGAAGCTCGTAATTTGGAATTTGTTATCAACTGTTTATCAAGATTTGCAAATGTGTTGATATATTATCCTTTGTCAGTTGCTCTTGTTGAATCCATATAACCTTGTTGTTAAGTCGAATAAACCAATACCTCCGCGTATGTGGGGGTATTTTATAGTAGGAGAGGAGATTTATGTATAGGCTTAAAGTTAGTCGCACTGTTCCGAGAATTACTGTAATTGAAGGCAAAGTAATCTATCCCGGTATATGTACTTTGTGTTTTGTCAATGAAGAAGCGTGTTTATCTTTTATGCAATCTGTACCTTTTGTAGAGAATATCAAAGCTAAAACCATTATATTGATAGATACAAATAAAGAGCAGGACACTGTACCCGAAGATAAACGGGTAAACGAAATATTGGTTCCTGTTCAAGAATTTACACCGGTTATTACGGTTCCTGTGGTTTTATCTAAGAAGAGTAGGATCAGGGGTCTGGCTAAAGAAGGCAAGAAATAACTACGGGGATTTACAGGTGACACGAGAGTATATACTATACCTACCACCATATTCCCACATCGTGCCCTGTCAGGAAGTCAATCGGCCTTAGATATGGTGTTATTAACAAGGAGAGTAAATTGACAACAATAGAATATATAAGCATAAGATGTCCAAAGTTATTTGAATCTCCTGCAATGAATGCATACATAACCATGGCAAAGGGTAGAGTATCCATCAATGCTTTTGGAGAAAACTATGACGAGGCAGTGTTCCTTGTTGCGTCTCATTTGTTTACTGTTGATTCTGATAATAAAAAAGGGATGGCTTCTGGTGGTTTGGTTTCTTCAATGTCGGAAGGACCGCTTAGCGTATCTTTTGATAATTCGATGAATGCTAACAGTTTAACTGCACAATTTTCACCATATTCTACCACTATTTACGGGAGAGAATTTATAGCGCTTGTGTCAACAGTGATGACCATAATCAACAGGTTTACAGTATGAACAAAATCTTAATAAAAGATAATGGATGGAACAAATTAATATTGTCTTTGTCAACGTATAAGAATGCGTATACCAAGGTAGGTTATCCGATGGGCATTAGTAACGTAGTTGCTGTTCATGGTGGGTCGTCGTTGACTGTGGGAGAAATAGCCGGTGTTATGGAACTTGGATCTGTTAAAATGAGAATACCAGCCAGACCTACGTTGGAACCAGCTTTTAAAAAGAACTTGGATAACAATTTAGCTATTAAAGAAAAGCTTGGCAAACAGTGGGTTTCTGGTTCTATTACCATGGAGCGTGCTCTTGCAATAATTGGGGAAGTGCATGTAGGTCAGATTGTTTCTGAAATAAATAAATTAACGAACCCTCCTTTGTCAATAAGAGCGTTGAAACGCAGAAGAGCAATGGGGTACCTGTCAGAAAAGCCATTAATAGAGACAGCTCAGATGAAAACCAGTGTAACCCACGTGGAGGTAATAGAATGAGTTCAATACATGAATTTTTTAGAAAACCTTTTGTTGGATATCATAGAACACCCGAAATGGTTAATGGTAGACCGATAATTGACGAATCATCTGAATATCCATTTACTGCCAGTATTGTTCCTGTTAAAGACTCTGAGTTGATTGCTTCAGAATTTTTGTTAAGAAAAGAGTCTGGAGAGGTTTTTTTATTAACAACCGACAGTGAAGCTTTAATAGGTGTTTCTGTAGGCAAAATACCGGATGTGGTGGTAAATGATAATAAATCATATGAAGTTATTTCTAAAAGAATATGGGATAATGACATTATATCTTCAAACGGGTTTATAATACAAGAGGTGGTGTTATGATTGACATAGGAGAAATAGAAGATGGAATTTACTTCTGGGTGTCAATTTTATGTAAAGGGTGGACTGTATTTTATTCTGGGGGAGTCCAATCCAGACCTAAAGCACCGTGTATAGAACTGAATATATCTAAAATACAACAGATGGGTACAACCACATTGTCTCCTGTAAATGAAGATGGTAAGTCATATTATGAAACAGAATACAACCTTGTGTTAGAACTAAAGGGGTTTGGTGATGTTAGTGATAAAGATAATAGAAAATACCCTATGTCAAGTTTAGAAAACGTTGTAAATTTTGATCCTATTTTTTTCAATACAGATGATCCACCGGATGAAGAGGACCCCAGACATTGGCAGTTTTTATCTGATATTCTTAGGAGGGAAACAGGTTTATCTGTTGTAGAATGTTCCCCTTCGATAGACTCTTCTGGTATGAATGACGTAAGTTTTGAAATTAGAGCAACAAAGACAATAACCTTTTCGTTTAAGTATAGATCTGAATTAATTGACATAGGGGCATTTCAATCCGGGCACATAGAAGGAAAATTTCCTTTAGGGACCCCTTTTGATAAAAAATACGATATAGAGTTTAAAACATTGACAGAAGAATAAACTTAGATTAGAACACAATAACTTTAACAAGAGGAGATTTACAAATGGATATTTCTAAAATCATAACAGTCGGTGTGTCAAGGGAAACAAAACCGATATCTTTGAAGTCTTTTCAGACCCTTTTAATATTGGGGACAAACGCTCTTTTTTCAGAACGCGCCAAACTTTTTTCCAGCAATGAACTTGCTGCGTTGGCTGACGATTTAACTGGAGGATCTGCTGCGTTGGAGTACATTCATGCATCAACCGTTTTTGGACAAGAAAGACATATTGATAGTGTGTTAATTGGTAAAAAGGAAACCGGAGACACAACGTGGGCAGATGCATTAGACGCTATTGTTGAGGATGCTTTTTCTTTCTTTGCTGTTGCAATAATTGTAAGGACAAAGACGGATCAGAAATCGGTTGCAACATGGTGTCAAGCCAACGGCAGAGTATTCGTTGTATCAACTGCGGATGGTGATAACATTATAACTCCTGAAGGAACAGACGAAAGTATTGGGGCATACGTTAAGGCCGGGGCTTTATCTAATACTACTGTTATATATCATTCAAAGGCTACTACAGAAGCAATTGACAGCGCACTATTGGGGTATGTGTTGTCTTTGACTCCTGGTAGTTATACTGGAGCATTCAAAACTTTAGCTATGGTAACGGTTGATGTTCTTCCTTGTTCTAATTCTGTAACGGCGCATGAAAAACTTGTGTCTACGTATGAGTCAATTGTGGGAAGAAACGGGCTGTTTTTTTCATGGGTTGGCAGTGGGGAGTTCTTAGATATCATAATTTTTGTATACTGGTTGATAGCCAGATTGCAGGAAGCTAATATATTAATATTGTTAAATTCTCCGAAATCATCTATGACAGATAAGGGTATATCAGTCCATGAGTCTGCTTGTAGAAAGGTTTTGGATACCGGTATTGCCAATGGAGGTATTTCTGATCATACGTTCTTGACAGACGGCACAAGGACCGGAGGATATGCTTTAGAAGTTCCTAAGGCATCTGATTTGTCTGTTCCTGATAAGTTGCTTCGACATCTCGCTGGAATAAAGTTCAGAGCGTTTTTGGCAGGGGCTATACACACCATAGCAATAGATGGTGTTCTTACCATATAATAATGTTGGGGTTGTGGTTTTATAAATATAGTACTGTGTAAATGGTGTTGTGTAAATTAATTATTAACATATATAAGGAGTATGAGTATGCCTATAGCTACATTTGATCCAAAAAAGGTTGCCGTTATTGTTGGAGGAAAACCAATTTCTGGTTTTGCTTCGGATTCTTTTGTCAAGGTTACAAGAACGACCAATACCTGGGAGAAAGTTACTGGTGTGGATGGTCTTACCACAAGAATAAGACAGGGTGATAAGTCTGGAAGGATCGAGATAACTTTAATGCAATCAAGTCCGGATAACGATTATTTTTCCGGACTTTGTGATCTTGACGAAGCTACTGGAGGAGGAGTGGTTCCTATTTTAATAAAAGATCTGTTAGGGACTTCTTTAGATCACACCCCTGCAGCGTGGATTGTAAAGCCGGTAGATACCGAATTTGGGAAATCTTCTAAAGATAGGGTGTGGGCATTTGAGTGTGTTGATTTGGATAAAAAGGCAGGAGGTAATCCCGCTATTTTTTAATTCACTTTAACGATACAAAAGGAAAATATGGATGCTGTAGCATTTGAAGTTGAAGAAAGACACACTGTCATTGAAATTGACAATAAGAAATACAATGTGTCAACCATCTTATTAATGGGCAAAAAAACAGTAACTTTATCGGCCAGATTAATGAAAAAAGCAACCCCTTTTCTGCGTTTAATTAAAAACGTAACCAATTCTTCTGGGGGTTCTATATTTGCTGGTGGTAAAGTAGATTTTAGTAAAATTAATTTGCCTGATTCTTTTATTGATGATTTGGTAGACATCTTGTTAACTGGTCTTGACGAAAAGGATATGTTATCTTTGATTTTGGATTTGGTAAAAACTACTACTGTAAATGAAAACAATTTACAAAATGAGAGTGTGTTTGATTTAGTTTTTCAAGGAAATTTAATGTTGTTGTTTCAGGTTGTCAAGTTTGTTATTGTGGAGAATTTTGGATCGTTTTTCAAAACAGGGAACTTTGGGATAGTAGCAAATTTGAACACGGTACAAAGTTCCCGGAAAACGTAGAAACAAAACTATCAGACTTGATGGGAACCGTGTGTCCGGAATTTTTAGAGCATTGGCTATTCTGGCGTATTGTTTTTTTTGGGTCTAATGAAAATTTTATGTCTGTTAGTAAATTGACATTTGAAGATATGTTGGAATATTCTTATGCTATCTCATTAAAAGACGCAATGGAGTACGTGGCTATTGACAAAAACAAATGATTAGGAGTGTAATATGGGTATTGTTGAAACCATAACGGCTGTAATTATAACCTCTATAGTATCGTGTTTGGTAACTTTTTTCGTTACTACTCTTATTAACAATAAAACCACTGCCATCATTATGAAAAAACATAGCGAGGATCATGAAAGGTTTTTTCATCCAGAAACTATATCACACGTTATTGAACAACACGTTGACAAATGCGCAGCTCCAAAAGACATAAAAAAGATCAAAGAGTCTCTTATTTTTGTTGTAACCAAATTAAATGGTAATCCATACGAATTGAAATTGATGGAGTAAGAATATGATTATACAAGAACTTTATAGTTTATTTGGGTTTAAGGTTGACTCTACCTCTGTCAAGGTTGCTGAAGAAAGCGTAAGTCATTTGGTAGATGTGGCCACTGCTGGAGCAGAAAAGATTGCCAATTCTGAAATAGTAAAGAAAACCATGGACAAAATTAGTGATATCGGGAAAGAGATGTCACTTAAGTTGACTCTCCCATTTGTTACAGCCATAGGATTCAGTTTAAATGAATTCTCTAATTTTTCAGATACGATAGCAAGAGCTAAAGTATTGTTTGGTGATTATTTCGATTCTGTAAAACAGTGGTCTAGGGAAATCGGATCTCTTTTAAAAATAGAGGGATCTGAAGTGTTGTCTGCTGTATCTAAATTTCAAATGTTTTTTGTCGGTTTAGGTTCGGAAAAAGATAAAGCAATGGAAATGTCTAAATCTATTTTCACAATGTCAAGTGATCTGGCAGCGTTTAACAAGATATCCAGAGATGAAGCTAATTCTGCTATATTGTCTGGTTTATACGGCAGGGGTATGGCTTTAAAACAATATGGCATTGTGTTAAAAGATGAAGAATTACAAGAGGAAGGGGCAAGAATTGGGATTAATGCATCTGTAAAATCAATGACAGAACTTGAAAAAACTACAATTAGACTTTCTTTAATTAGGGAAGCACTTATCAAAACTGGAACTACTGGAGCAGCAGAGGATTCACTTAAAAGCTTTTCTGGTGCAATTAGAGGAGTATGGGTTAATATAAAAGAACTTGGAGAAAAAATTGGTTCAAACATTATGCCTTTAGCTTTGTTTATCATTAAAGCGATTGACAAAATACAAATAGGTATACAACACAATTTGTCTCCGGGTTTAATTTGGTTTATTTCAATATTGGGCGGTTTATTGGCTATTACGGGTCCGCTTATTGTTGGCTTTACTACTTTGGTTGGATTGTCGTTTGTTTACTCCAAGGTAATTACTATAATGACGGTAAATACGCTTAGATTAGTTGCTATTCAGGCATTGTGGGTTGCTGGGATTGTTGCTGTTGGAGCTATTGTTGCTCTTATCTTTGAAGACATATACTCCTACTTTACTGGTGGAGATAGTTTGATAGGTGCTTCCATAGAAGGGTATAAGCTTATGTTTAATGACTTATGGACCTTCATCAAGAATTTGATAAAACAATATATGGATGTGTTTGGTTCTATAAAAAGTTTTGTAAGTGAAGTTATACTGTTTGTTATAAACGGTATTAAAAACGGATTTGATTTAACATCCTTGTTTAGTTTATTTATGGATTCTTTTTTGTCAATGCTTGACAAAATGGAAACGAACATATCCAATTTTGTTACTCGACAAATAGATAAAATTAAAGACATGTTAAAGGGAACTTTGCTGGGTGATATGATTCAAAGTAGCATAAATTTGTTGGGGTTTAATAATGTTCAAGTTGTAAATCCAGGGTTTTTGGCCAAAGATGTTAAAAAAGTATTTAATAAGCAGGTGTCAACCGAATTGTCAATAAAAATAATGCCAGACATACATATGCCGTCAGGAACCCCAGAAAGCCAAATAAACTATTTAAATGAAAGTGCCCAAACAATATTTAAAAAAGGGTTAGAAGAATTGACAAGGAAGATTAATTCAACTTACCCGGAGGTAGAATAGTATGGTGTCAATTTTTTCTAATTGGGGAAACCCAATGATAATAGAATCTTTGGAATTGGGTAAACTTTCCATCGACGTTGTATTGACAGAAAACCATTCATATAAAAACATTATAACCCGATATCCAGTGGAAGAGGGATTTGATATAACTGATAATGTAAAAAGAGAACCACCTTCTTTGACAATATCAGGGATAACCAGCAATACTCCGGTTTCTCTTACTTCTCCGTCTAAAACAGATTCAAATGGGGTTTTACAGATTGTTAGAGAAGACTTGACAAATAAGATACAGCAAACTTTTAACTATTTATTGATGTGTGCTGGTTTTACTCCAGTTAAACAAGCTACAGGGGAAATTTACGTTAAGGAAAATGTACCAAAATTGTTGATAATAATAACTGGGTTTATGGTGTATCGAGACATGGTTATAACAAACCTATCTTTTCCGAGGGACTATAAATCTGGAATGGGATTGTCCTATTCTATAACATTTGATCATATCAGAAGAGTGTCTTCTAAATATGAGAATAAACCGGTTTCTGTTAAAAAGGCAAAAGGGGTGGATAAACTGTCTTCAAAAACGGATAAGCAAGGAACAAAAGAAACCAAACCGGTAGAAGGTTCTTTACTTTTTAAGCTTGTAAAAAAATTGATGGGAGGGAAATAAATGAAAAGCATACCTATGTCTCTTTTGTCAAGTTTTTCTGAAGTGGTGCCTTTGGGTAATAAGGTATATACTTTGTCGTTTGGATATAATCAATCCGGGAATTTTTGGTATGTTGATATCGCAGATGTAAATGAAACAGAAATATTGAATGGTGTAAAACTATGCATCAATCAAGAAATAGTGGCAGATTTTGCCAAAGACTCTGCTCCTCCCAATCTTGTTGTTGTGAATCCATTAGAAAATTATGATGCTGTCAATAATTTTGAAGATTTTGTTAATGGTAGATCTGTATTGTTGTTTGATGATGAAGCATAACTATTAAAAAAGGGATAATATGTATAAGTATGGGAGATTAATACAAATACAACTTTTAAATGTAAAAACAAACAAGTCTGTAACCATTGACAATTTACATATGTCGTTTATTGTAAAGAAATCTAAAACGGAGGATTCTGCAGCCATAACTATACATAATCCAGGATCTGCTACTCTTGAGATGCTAAAATCCAAGTATGCTGATGTGAAAATAATCATTATGGTTGGATACCAAGATGAGGGATTGTCTATGATACATAAGGGGGATTTACTGTATGCGTATAATGACAGTTCTCCTCCTGATCCATATGTGTCAATAGAAAGTTCCAGCGGGATAATATCAAAGACAAATTCTAAATTATCTGTATCGTTTAAACCTGGAACAAGTTCTTTACAAATACTTAAAGGTGTTGTAAAATCGTTTAAGGACTTGACCAATAAAGAAAATTTACAATTATCTACTACTAAACCAACAACAATGTTGTCCGGGTATACTTTTGTGGGGAATAGTCGTTGTGCTATGGACGCATTGTGTAAATCTTTGGGATTGACTTGGAATATCTATGATGATGGTATTAAAGTATACCCGATTAACAAAGGGGATGGATCCACTATAGTTGTTTTAGATTCCTCTTCCGGGTTATTAGGATCACCCAAAATCATAAAGGCCACAGATGACAAATGTGTTAAAAATCAACAGTATGAAGTGTCTTCTTTGTTATTGGCAAAAACAAGTCCCGGAAACATTATTAAGGTATCGACAAAGAAATTTACAAGTGGTAATCTTGTTGTTGTCTCCTTGGAGCATAAAGGGGACAACTATGAAGGGGATTTTATAACAACGTTACAAACAGAGGTATTATGAGTGACGATTTGGTTGAGGCTTTTTACAGATTGGTAAGAACATCTCTCCTTGACAAAATGAATACATGTACTGTGGGGCAAATTGAAACATACGATTATAAAACCCGAAAAGCAACAGTTATTCCATCAATAAAAAAAGTATTTACAGACGGTACAGTATTAGAATATAAAGCAATACCGGATGTTCCTGTGTTGTGGTTAGGGACTAAACAGGCCAGCATAAGATTCCCGTTAAAAAAAGGCGATTACGTTATATTGTTAATAACCCAAAGATCAATTGATACGTGGTTATATAAGGGGGGTGT
>Ga0315284_10004685_pt1 | contig 19409 bp, 7 predicted proteins | sample YL17G09_16_MG_FD_203696 | JGI IMG/M metagenome (GOLD analysis project Ga0315284, IMG submission 203696) | Sediment microbial communities from Yellowstone Lake, YNP, Wyoming, USA - YL17G09_16 | ecosystem: Environmental > Aquatic > Freshwater > Lake > Sediment | place: USA: Wyoming | collected... | reverse complement strand
TTGAAAAAGGACCTGGTTGCTCCTTTAGCAGATGCGCTTGAAAAATACAATATTAAAACCTGGGGGTGGCATTATGTTTTTGGGGATCTGCCATTAAAGGAAGCTAAAGCGGCTATTCGCCAAATTCAGAAAATCCCATTAGCAGGTTATGTCATAGACGCTGAAGCAGAATATAAAGGTAAATATACGCCATGTAGAATATTTATGAGTGAATTACGCAACGCATTGCCTGATTTCCCAATGGCATTAAGCTCCTACCGATATCCTAAGTTCCACAATGATTTACCCTGGGCTGATTTCCTTTCGAATTGTGAGCTCAATATGCCCCAGGTATACTGGGAGCAGGCGAGGAATCCAGGCGAGCAACTTGGAAGGTGCGTGACTGAGTTTAAGACGATTGTTACTCCTTTCAAACCCATTGTTCCAACAGGTTCTGCCTATGGGGCGAATGGTTGGTTCCCAAGGCCAGCTGAAATAACAGAGTTCATGAATAAAGCTGTTTCAATAGGTTTATCAGGGGTGAATTTCTGGAGTTGGGACTATACCCGCAGATCCTTACCCGTATTATGGGATACGATTGCGGCGTTTGATTGGCCTGGTTCTCCAAATCCCGCTAAAGATATTGTGGAAGAACTGGTTGAAGCGATTAATTCTAAAAACATTTCAACAATTCTGAATTTGTATCAACCCGATGCTGTTCACATTGACGCAAAACAAACCATTCAGGGACATTCTGCCTTATCTTCTTGGTATACAGAACTTTTCAATTCGGATTTTAAGAATGTTACTATTCAAATTCTCAAATTTTCCGGGAAAAATCCCTCGCGCCAATTCACCTGGACCGCGAAAACAACCAATGGCGACAATTGCATAGGGAACGATACATTGGGATTATTAAATAATAATAAAATAATTTATCATTATTCATCCTATTCTAGGAAATAAAAAATTCCCCGCAAAAAAGCGGGGAATTTTTTCTACTCGGTTTCTAAGGGTTCTTCCAGAGAATCACTTTGTATGTTATGTTCAGGACTGGTCTGTTCATTTTTCTCGGTCATTAGAGCAATAGTATCGATACGCTTGTCAGAAAAACCCGTCCCTGATGGGATAAGCTTTCCGATTATTACATTTTCTTTCAGACCATACAAGGGGTCCTGATCTGCAGCAATTGCAGCACCTGCAAGAACTTTGATTGTATGCTGGAATGATGATGCTGAGAGCCAGGAATCTGTGCTGAGCGATGCTTTTGTTATTCCAAGGAGTAACTCAATAAAGCGGGCTGGCTGTTTACCTTCAGCGCGTAATTTTTCATTCAACGCTCTGATTTCCATTCTGTCAACCATGTCATTGGGTAAGAAACCTGAATCTCCAGGGCGTACAATCTGGACTTTACTCATCATTTTGCGGATGATTACTTCAAAGTGCTTATCATTGATATTTTGGCCTTGCGCCCGGTATACATTCTGAATTTCAGAAAGCAGATATAACTGGCAATCTTCACGGCCTTTGATACGGAGAATCGTATGAGGATTCAACGAACCTTCTGTTAATGCTTGCCCAGCTTCAACTTTTTCATCGCTCTTGATAATCAAGCGAAGAGTGCTGGGAATATCATGTTCTTCCATTTCCAAATGATCGTACGATACTATGACTGTATCTTTCTTTAATTCTATTCGACCTGAATGGACAGCATTTATCTCAGTTTCACTGTTGGAAGCTAACACAGCACCTTCAGCTACTACTTCTTCTTCTTTGACTTTGATCTCATATCCACCGGGGATGGCATAATCATCTCGAATTAATTCACTTTGTTCAATGTGAACTTTTCTTAAATCGCTGGAAATTTCTGATGTGATAATGGTTGCGGTTCCGTCAATAGTTGCCATGACAGCCTCACCTTTAGGCATTCGGCGGGCTTCAAACAATTCCTCTACACGTGGTAGACCAGTGGTAATGTCTGACCCAGCCGCAACACCGCCTGTATGGAATGTGCGTAAGGTTAATTGTGTACCGGGCTCACCAATAGATTGGGCAGCGATAGTCCCTACTGCAGTACCTTGTTCAACCAATTCACCTCGACCCAAATCCATGCCGTAGCATTTTTGGCATAATCCATGTTTTAACTCACAGGTTAAGGGTGATCGAACTTTGACTTCGGTAATTTTAGCTTGAGTTATTTTATGAATTACATCAGCTGAGATGTCTTCATTTCTCTCAACGATGACTTCTCCCGTAATTGGGTCAGCTATATTTTCAGCCGCAGTCCTTCCGAATAACCTCGTGCTTAATGACTGACCGGCGATATCATCACTTTTTCTGATATAAATTCCGTCTTTAGTTCCGCAGTCCATATCATTTGTGATCATATCTTGCGCTACATCAACAAGCCGCCTGGTTAAATAACCCGCATCAGCAGTTCGAAGAGCTGTATCTGCGAGACCTTTGCGAGCGCCATGTGTAGAAATGAAATATTCAAGAGCAGTGAGACCTTCACGGAAGTTCGATTGAATAGGCAAACGAATAATACGACCCGCAGGGTCAGCCATCAAACCACGCATGCCAGCTAACTGGGAAATAGGGCCAAAACCACCTTTGGTAGCACCCGAATTAGCCATTGTCGAAAGATTTCCTGCGGGGTCCATATGATTTTTTACTGCTTCTGCAACATCTTTGGTTGTCTTTTGCCAGATTTCGATTACGCGTTCATTCATTTCCTGTTCTGTTAGACGACCGCGGCGGTAAGACCGTTGAACTTCATCAACTTCCTGTTGAGATTTGGAGACTATTTCACCTTTTTCTTCAGGGATAGATATGTCAGAGACAGAAAGAGTGGTGCCTGAGATCATCGCATATTGAAAACCGATATCTTTAATTCTGTCTGCAACTTCTGTTGTTTCTTTTTCACCACACAGGTTATAAATGTCATAAATAAGGTTCTTAATGCTGCCCTTTTCTAACATTTGATTGTAGAACTGAACATCTTTTGGAAGTATCCAGTTGAACAGCACCCTGCCAACTGTTGTATTAATAACTCGCTCTTCTGGTTTGATTAAGCGAACGTTTTTTTCATCAAACCAGGTCATTGCCTTCAATCTGATCTGGGTTTGGATGTTGACATTATTCAACTGATAGGCCATATCCACTTCATCCATTGTGGAGAAAGCGGGTTCGTTACCAGTGTATGGTTTTACTGGTTCTATGGTAAGGTAATACACACCTAAAACCATATCTTTTGAGGGAGAAATAATCGGCTCGCCATCAGCAGGTTTTAAGAGGTTTTTAGAGGCTAACATTAGATTGCGCGCTTCCCACACTGCTTTTTCAGATAATGGGACATGCACAGCCATCTGGTCTCCATCAAAGTCAGCGTTAAAAGCGGTTGTTACCAGGGGATGTAATTGAATAGCACTACCTTCAATCAAAACAGGTTCAAAAGCTTGAATACCCAGTCGGTGCAGGGTTGGAGCACGATTCAGAAGGACTGGGCGGTCTTTAATAACTTCTTCCAATACTTCCCAAACCTCAGGTCGGTTTCTTTCCATTAATTTTCTTGCCCCTTTAACATTGGCTGCATAGTTTTTATTTACCAGACCTGCGATTACAAAAGGTCGATAAAGTTCAAGCGCCATGGTTTTGGGTAAACCGCACTGATACAATTTCAGCTTCGGTCCGACAACAATAACTGAACGGCCAGAATAATCCACACGCTTGCCAAGCAGATTTCTGCGGAAACGACCTTTCTTACCTTTAAGCATATCGCTGAGTGATTTCAATTCTCTCCTACCTCGACGCGATAAGGCTTTTCCTCTTTGTGAATTATCAATCAATGAATCTACGGCTTCCTGCAACATACGTTTTTCGTTGCGCACGATCACATCTGGAGCGCCTAATTCCAGGAGGCGTTTCAAGCGGTTGTTACGATTGATAACTCTTCGGTAAAGATCATTAAGATCAGAGGTTGCAAACCTTCCGCCATCTAGTTGAACCATTGGACGCAGGTCAGGAGGGATGACCGGAAGAACAGAAAGAATCATCCATTCAGGACGGTTCTTTGAGCGTCGAAATGCTTCTACAACTTTCAGCCTGGTTGTGCTTTTCTTTCGTTTTTGTTTGCTCTTGGTAGTTCTTACTTCATGCCATAGGTCATCTGCCAATTGATCAATATCAAGCCTGCTTAATATATCCACAAAGGCTTCAGCACCCATATCAGCCCGGAATACCTGACCATAACGTGATTTCAATTCGCGGTACTGGTTTTCACTTATGAAAGTGAAAGGTTCTAAATCTTCCAGCTCTTCCCGTCGGGTGTTCAGTTCGTTCTTAATCTTGTCTTTTACTTCTTCCAACTGCTCCATTAAAGATGATAGATTTGCCTCAACTTCAACTTGCACCTTATTGATGGACAAGTCAATCTGTTCTTTTTCTTTTCCAACATCTTCTCTGGTAATTTTTTCAATTTCTTCAAGTTTTGATTTAACAGCTTCTTGCACCCTGGAGAGCAATTTGGCTTCGATTTTCTCTCCACCAGCCACCAAGGCAATACCAGCGCTTACAAAAACAAGGTCCTTTTTTACTGAAGTACCATCTTTCTCCTGGATCTTCAATTCCAGGGCTTGGCCTTCCTTGATAATCGGTTCCATTTTTGAACCGATTACTTCATCAATTTTGTTGTCGATTTCCGTTTTTTGTGAATCGAGAGCGGCAATTTCTTGATTCCGATCAGTCTCGATTTCTTTTATTCGGGCTTCCACTTGCGCTAATTCATTTTTATCTTTTTCAGGAATTTCTTCCTCGAGTCGATTCAATGCTTTTTGCTTCGCATCTTCATCAACATAGGAGACAATGTACTGGGCAAAATAAAGAACACGATCCAAATTTCGTCTGGAAATATTCAACAACATCCCCAAGTATGAAGGTACTCTTCGGGTATACCAGATATGTGCAACGGGTGAGGCCAATTCAATATGCCCCATTCGTTCACGTCGTACTGCAGAGCGTGTAACCTCAACGCCACATTTGTCGCAAACGATTCCTTTATAACGCGGATTTTTATACTTTCCGCAATAGCATTGATAATCGCGCGTGGGACCAAAAATAGCCTCACAAAAAAGACCATCTTTTTCTGGGCGCAAGCGCCGGTAATTAATTGTTTCGGGTTTTGTTACTTCCCCATAAGACCATGAACGAATTGTGTCGGGAGATGCCAGGCTGATACGGAGAGCTACTAAACTTTTTGTTTCCACTAACTTGCCTCCTTGGCTGTTTGAAGAAAGTAATTAGGTTTTTTCACTATCAAAAAATATGTTCTATTTGATTGTAGACAAACTTTTATTATAACATAAATATTCGAGTATTATTATCTTAATTCAGGGATATTTTAGCTATTTCTTTGGTATTTCTAAAATATAGGTGTTCCCTTTTCCAAGGTCGCTTTGAATCTTAAATGTCCCTCCATGAAAATTTATTATGCTGCGAACCAATAACAGACCCGAAGGCATATCGTGAAGGTTCTCATAAGAATTTAATTTATCTACCTCAACTTGAGATAGACCATTACTTCTATCATTTATTGTCAATTGGCATTTTTCTATCTGTATATCAAAATAACAATCTACTTCCCCTCCTAATACTGTCTGACTAACCGCAAATTCCAAAATATTTGCCAGGGCTTGGGTAAATAGAACTTTATCAACATTGATCAATTCATTTGAATTGGATGATTTATTTATGATCGCAATTCGTTTTTGTTTGGCTAAATGGATTACCAGGCTGATGGAAATATCAATCAGACTTTTTACATCGATAGACTGAATTTTTAGCCCATTGTTTTTCATTACTCTTTTTAAATCTAACAGTTCTTCAATAATAACTAGAGACTCATTGGTTTTTATTTGAATACTATCTAAATAATTTTTTTGATTGTCATTAACATCCCCCACTAAAGGAAGCATTTTGATCGAACCTAAAATAAGATTAAGGGGCGCTCTCAGCCCTTGGCTCAAAGAATCAATAACAAGGGAAATATACTCTTTTTGAAGTTGGGAAATAGTATCATCCAGTAGTATTGCTGCTCTAAATGGTTCTCGATAATTTTGAATGGATTCTATAAATACAATTTGATAATCCCGGTTATGAAGTTTAATAAAGCCATTCTCTCCAATTTTTAATTCCCAGATTTTTCTTATAAGATCCTTATTTTCCTTTTTTTCCACCAAGTTCTTTTTGAGAACCTGTTCTGTGGCCAGATTTGAAAATATTACAGCATTTTTGGTTAAAATAAATATTGGGAAGTTAACAAGATTGAGGATTTCATTGCGAAAAGAAAGGTTAAATGTTATTTTATTCCATTCAATGCATTGTTGAATAACTGTTATACAAGCTTCAACTAATGTTACAAGTGAATCGGATTCAAATTTTGTAAAATTTTTTTGTTGGTCACACGCGAACCAAATCAAACCCAATTTCTCAATACCATTCCCCAGAGATAATCCTAGAATAGTTTTTGGGAATTGGCCTCCCGAAGCAAATTTTATGGAATGAATTCTTGTGGTATCAGAAATATAAAGAATTCCCGGCTTTCCCAATTGGTCTTCTATCTGATTATCAAGGTATGTGTATACACTACAATTGACGCCAATTCCCTCTGTAATAGGGACCTCCCCTTGTTGGATATTCTTTCTCTTGACAACAAATCTTATGCTACTGTATTGATCCTCTCTAAAATATTCAAGCAACTCAGAAAGTAATTTATTTATTTCTTTACGATAATCGTGAACTAGGATTTGGTTAACTTTCTTATTTAATAATATTTCCCGAACTTGTTTTTCGGTAATATTCTGCAAATGGGAAAAATATTCCCCATATCTAGAAGATTTTAATTGTTCGAGATTAAATGAGTCTTTTTCCATTATTTATTTAATTTAATAATTTCATTTAATAATTTTTTCTAAATCTTTAATAAAATTTCTTCCACAACTTGATCAATATTTTTATTATTTGTATCTATTATGACTGCATCATTCGCTGGTACCAATGGTGCCAAATCTCGGGTTGAATCTATTTTGTCTCTTTTTTTGACATTATCTAAAATTTCTTTATAATTAGGGTTTCCTCCCCTCACTTTTTCTTCCTCGTATCTTCTTCTGGCTCGTTCTTCCTCAGACGCATTGAGGAAAAACTTACGCTTTGCATTCGCTAAAACAACTGTTCCAATATCCCGACCTACCATAACGATATTTCCTTTTAAGGCAATGTTCTGCTGTTGCAGGGTTAATGAATATCTGACTTCTGGATATTTAGAGACTTGAGATACATTCTCATTTACCCTTTGCTCCTTTACTTTCCATGTGACATCAATATCATCCACGTAGATATCATTTACGCGCCCATCATCTTTTGATGGTTGATCTATCCTAATTTTAAGTATTAAAGCGAGTTTAGATACTTTGGATTCATCAAAGATATCAATTCCTTTATCTAAAGCTGCCCATGTTACCGCTCGATACATTACGCCAGTGTCAAGGTAAAGATAACCTAATCGATTTGCTACTTTTAGACCTACACTTGATTTTCCAGAGGCAGCGGGTCCATCAATAGTAATCGAGATATATCGATTCAATTTATTTAACTCCTATCAGAGAATGTTCTTCTAAAACAGTTTTATTTATCCATATGGAATTATATTCTTTATACTGTTGATTGTTTCTAAAAAAGAACCAATTCCAGAAATCAGTTGATATAAAACTAACAACAGGGTCCCAAGTCCAAATTGGATAGCTATTAGAAATAAATTCCTCTCCCCGATAAGATCCATTTACCAAAGATATGGTTCCCTTAGTTGAAACAATAACCTCCGGGTTTGTATCCAGGGTGAAACTTTTTTGATAGAACGAACTTCCATTATTTAACGCCCATAAAATTGAAGGGGTAATTTGACCATCAATCATAATATTTAAATTACCTGATGTGCCATAAACACTTGTTTTTGTTGTAGTAATTATTTTTTTGACAATATCCTGATCTTCAAAATAACCATTCCATAGAATTTCATTCTCCGCCCTATGAGTTGTTCCAATTGTTCGGGCGGAAATGGAAAGCTGCAGTAATCCGATATAAATGAAGATAACAAGAAAAAATATAGAAATAGTATTACTAATTGATACTGTATACGCCCTATATAATAATAAAATAATTATAAAGATAAGAATTAACAGGGATGCCAATAGCACATTATTAATTCCCATACCCCAAGCAGCTCGATAGACCAGGGTAATGACTTTTAATACTAAATTTAGACCTGTAGCCAAAAGGACTGCAAAAAAGGGTAAATTAGCTTTCAGTGAAAATGATTTTTCTGGTAAATAATTGCTTACCAATTTAGCGGTGATAAACCATAACGGTAAACTTACCCATACCAGGTCAACTATCTGATGTCTGGGATAAAAAGTAATCACTGAAAATGCCAATAACGTCCAAAGATATATGAGTTTATTTGTCTTAATTTCCTTTGTTGGTTTTTTTATTAGAAATATTAACGAAGCAATTATTGCCAAAGGAACATATGAAAATAAAGCAAATGGGTAAACAATAGGATAATTCCCAATTTGAAAATTCTTTCCCAATCCTATCGCAAAACTGACAATATCGGAGGTTGTATTGGAAATAGGGGAACCAGCAACCACAGACAGAATTATTGTAATAAAAATTAACAATCCCGCAAGTAAAAAGTATTTATTGTTTAAAGTGATTCCTTTAATTGAAAATTTAATATAGGTTAAAGCCTCTTGATAATCCAAAATGATTAAAATCATTAAAACAACGAAAGAAATTGCAAGAAAATAACCCAACCCCCTTCCATGCCCTAATAGGAGTATCAAAATTGATAGAAAAAAATAGTCCCGTTTGTGGACAAATGATTCTAAAAATAATCCAGCAAAAACAATTGTTATTGCACTTCCAGTGAAAACAATGGAATTCGCAATGCTAAACGGATCAAAAGCAAAAAACACTGAAGCCAGGATTGCTGTTTTTTTTCCAGTTTCTTTATAAAACAACATGGGAAGAAAAACGATAATTGAACCTGCAACCGCATTAATTAGTCTCAATCCCAAGGTCCCTTTGATCCCGATGAAAAGCAATGCTTTCAAGATAAGGTCATATAAAAAAGAACTTAAATCTGAGGATTTTATATCTGTTATTGATAATAAAATTTCAGCTTCTGAGTTAGAAATGTTGATAACACTTGCCCCATAAATACGAATAATTAAAGCGAGAATAAATAACCCAATAAAGACTGAATGAAATAAATTTAATTCAGTTTTGGGTTGGCTTCTCATTGGCTTTTTGGCAGGTATTCATAAATTGAAACATCAGCATTCTTAAACACTTTGTTTAAATTATCACTAAATTTTTTTTCAGATACTGGATACATGTTTTGTTCACTCATACCAAGGAAAATATATCTGATTTTATAATTATCCAGGATTGTTTTAGCATAATCCCAGTTGCTGGTGATATAAAGTTCTCTAATATCTGATTCACGGTTTCCGATCTCATCTGCTCCACCCCTCCACTGTGATTCGTGTCCCGGCCATCCCAAAACAGTTGGAAGTCCGGAAAATTTCGAAATCTGACCATAACTACTATAACTTCCACCCACTGCTTCAGCAACAACACCATATGGAACACCTTCTAAAAAAGAAATCGCTTCAAATTCAGAAGGATTGGAGGCTTCAAAATATTTATTCCCATCGAGGGACCATTCAAAGTTTTGGAAGGAATTCGTTTTGTCACATATCGCAAAAAAAGGATACGCCAAACCCATACCAGTAGAAATTGTTATTAGAATAATTGAGACAATCTTCTCCAGTCCAGTATTTATTCTGTAATTAATTTCAACTATCGCAAAAGCTGCTGCAAGAGAAAAAATAATCCATGCCTGAAAATAGAATTTAAAAATTGTATTCATTCGCCAGCCGAATTGGTCTCGTAAATAGAAAAATTCAGGAAAGAAGCATAGCAGCGCTCCCAGAATGATCAGGATTTGGATAAAAAGAATCGAAGTTTTTGAATTTTGTTCTTCTGGAATAAGAACATTGTCATGGTTATTTTGAAATATTTTGATAAAACATAAAGTGATTACCATAATCAAGAAAGATAAAACAAACGGACTGGTCAGTAATCTTCTTATTGTTTCTTGAATAAGATGACCAATTGAATCTGCCTCAAAAATTCCCAATAAGCTGTTCACTGAATTTTGAATATTTGAGATTCGAGGTTGCATATCAATTCCGGTTATGTTTCCAACTGCTCCATAAATGTTGGCTATTAAATTCGGCAGTACTGCAAAAAAGAGAGAGATTAGCAAAAGCAACAGCGATGAAACGATACCGACAAGTAATATTTTTAAGAATTTCGTTAGAGAACAAGAATCTTTATTAAAAAGAATAAGCAACCATGAGATTAATATTATCTGCGGCAAGAACATAATTAGAAAATGAATTCCACGAGTTCTAAAAACCAGACTGGGAAGAATACCTCCCGCCTGTGATGAAAGCCCTAATAAAAATGGAATATAAAGAATTATGCTGACAACTCCAAGTGAAATGGAATAAAAAACAAATTCTTTGATAACCTTTTTATTGATCCCATATTCACTTACTATTTGTATAAAATGGATAAGGATAATTAATCCAAAATAAATAGGGAAATCCCATGTATTAACGAAAAGTAATACACCAAGGATTAGACCGGTTAGCCATTGATGTGGCGTTTTAAAATAATGAATAAAACTTGATCGTTCAATTAATTTGGAACCTCTGTCAAGGAATTTTGAAAAACCGAAATAGGTAATCAGCAAAACAAAAGGCATCGAAAGGATGTGCGGATGCAAGTCGGCAAGTAAAAATGAGAAAAATGGAAATTCATCTATAATTTCTCGTGATTGACCTTTAAGCGTGTAATCCTGCAAAACTCGTGATGCTCTCCACCACCAGGTTCCACCCGTCCTTCCAGGTAGCCAATCCAAAGGTAAAGGAGGAGGGTCAGTCAATTCTTTTATATCCACCCACTTCCAGAATGATGATACTAGTTGGTTGTTTTGTCCAGGTGTCCAGAAAATACCTTTAGAATGAATAACCTCTAGAAATCCTTCTCCATTGCTGACGATCAAAATCATTAAAGGTGCTAACAAACTTTTTAATAGCAACTTTGATATTGATTTCTTGTCTGCAGGTTGTTCTCTTCTGAAGAACATAATATTAAATAATATTCCTGACGATGCTACGGCAACCAAACCAAACCATGCTGAAATTGCCAGGTTAAACGCTACTCCCGAGACTGTATCGCATACGCGCATTATCATCGAAACTAAGAGATATCCAAAGTAATAATAGGAAATCGCGTAATTTGACAACCAGGGATCATTTGGAGGGAATGAGGGTGACCGATAGATGCTGTTTATGAATGCTAATTCCATTGGTTTTTCTGTTCCAATAATCTCTGGATTTGCCGCCCGGACAACAACCCATCCGAAAAATGTTATAAGGAATAATATTTCATAAAAAACGACAATCCTGAGATTTGCTTGGCACCAATTCTTAATGTTCTCAAATGAATTCTTTCGAATAAAAAATAAAGATATAACCACCAGGATCAAAAACGTGAATAATGCTCCTGATAAATCATTTTTTAGAATCTGAAAAGTATTCCCAAGCCAATATAAATACCCCCAAAGCAGTAGACCAAGAGTTTTTGAAATTGATAATCCTTTATCCACAAGTCCCTTGAAAATGCTAAATGACAAAGGAAATATAACCCACCCAAGTAATTCCAATAAAAAAAGCCATTTAATCAGATCGATCATTGCATTATTAATGGTTTACTTTATAAATCACGGTATCCTTTGAACTATATACTGAGGACCATAAAATGTTATTTTGTTCGGTAAATTTATCTAACCCGGAAACAGGGTAAATCGCTTTTTCAAGTTGGCCAACAATAATGTAATCAACCTGATATTTATTAAGAAATTTTTTACTATATTCAAGATCTTGTTGTGAGAAAAATTTACCAATATCGTCTACTCTCTCAGTCACCCAATCAGACGGATTAATGGTCCGCTGCTGTCTTTGGTGCCAATTCCAGCCCACGACCCCTGGTAAACCTGTATAGACCGTGTATCTGTTTCCCCATCGGTACTCTGGTACGTTTGCTTCCACAAGCGTGGGCGTTCCTGTAATATTTTCCTGCAACCACCTGATCGCATGGTAATCCTGAGATAAATCCATTAGAACATCATTTTCCAGGTAAGTAGAATAGTTCATAAAAGACATACCATCTAATGTTAATGGAATATTACTGCTAATCCTGTCGGTCACTTTGTCAATAATAGAAGTGACTGTGAAAAGTAATACCGAAACAACCAATAAAACAAAACCAGTAATCCAAATTCTCTTAAGTTGGGGATATTTTGTTGTTTTACTAATGATATAAAACAATCTCGGAATAAAATAAGCGGAGCCTAACGCAAGCAAAGTCCAAGCTTGCAAATAAAATTTAAAAACTGTGTTCATCCGGCCGATATCTCCTCTAATGACCAGAAATTCAACAATCAATGTGAGTATTAACCCTAATGCCGATAGAAATAATACAAAACGTTCTGAATCAGAGCTATTCTTTCTAAATACTAGAGCCGAAAGTGAAATCAAGACAGGAAAAACATACAACAAAATTTTTACACCTGACAGAAATCCTGCTGCACTTAGGATGGTCAGAAAAGTTAAAGAAACCCCAATATATTTTCGATAAGGGTAATAAGGTTTCAGGGCTGATAAGGGAGTAGATGCCATCCACATGTAGATTTCAACAATAACCCATGAATAAATTATAAAAAGGAAAAAACCCCAATGGATCAGGAAGGAACCGAGAGGTGTTTGGTCACCCTTCCATAATTCGATTGTTGAATATCCTTGTCCAAACCATTTAATAAATGGGAAATAAAGAACAATTGTTAACAAAATTAAGGTTCCGCTGAAAACTAAAGTTGAAAAAATTCGTTTTGTATTAACAGGGATACTACCTAACATCTTTTCAGAAGGATTTAGATATTTCAACCCACAATACACAATAGCGCAAACAGCAATTCCCAAATAGGTAGGATAATCCCAGGTATTTGTAGCCCTTAATGAACCGATTATTGTTGCTCCTGCTATTAATTGGATTATCGTTTCAAGTATTCCTGAATATTTAAATTTTCCAAGAATTATCGATAATGACCAGGATAACGCCAGCAATGTAATCGGAATAGCAAAAAGATGGGCGTGGGGGTCACCATAGAGAAATGTGAAGAATGGAAATTCAGTTATGGATTCCCCTGGGATTGCTCGACTTGGTATCCAATACCAATCGCCTGGGTAATAGTTCAAACGCGCCCCATTCAGAAATTGTTTTAATCCATTCAAATAAATATGAACTGTTTGAATTGCATCTACAGATTTAACCGAAAGTGAATTCAATCCCAGGTTAAATATCCCCTGAAAAAACATGCGGATAGTACCTAAATTACCAATAATTAAAACAAATGAAGAAGAAATTAACGCGATTAAATAAGGATTATTAATTATTTTTGAGATCTTTGCATTTATCCGAGAAGAGCAACTTAGCTGTTCAAATCTTCGGTTTACTTGCAAATTCCACCCTAAAGAAAATGCACTCATAGCTGTAAATGTGAAAAACGTTGGGAGTGTCAAATTGTATGCAATTGATGGAACAATTCCTAATAATTTGACAGGAATTGCTGCGATTACAAAGCCGTAATAATAGTAATTAATATAACCGCCGGCATACCAGGGATCATAAGGGGGAAAGTTAACACTTTTTATTACTGCATTAAAAAAGGAAAAATCCATTGGTTTTTCCCCGCCCTTATACGGGTGCCATAAATCAGGGTTTCCCAATCTGATCAGGAGGAAAAGAATAAAGAACAAAAGTCCAAGGAGTTCAACTTTAATAAAGTGCCGGTAATTTTGTTGTAATTCATTAATAATTGTGAGTTTGTTCTTGATAAAGATAAACAGATTTATAAAGAACGCAACCAAGATTATTCCTTTGATGAGCAAGCGATCGAAGGTAAACCCCATTGAGCTCGCTAGCCAGATTGGCAAAGCAATTATGATCAGGCTGGTTAGCTTTATAAAAGGATATCCCCGATCTGGAAGTCCTTTAAAAACAATCCGGGTTAATGGATAAAAAATCCAACCCAAAAAGGTTAATGCCAAATACCAGAGGCAAATTGAAAGAAGCGGATATTTATTTTGAATTGAGTCGTAATCAAAATAATCTGACCATGTTCCGCTTATTTTTTGCCGATCACTTTGTTCCTTGGATAACATCAGGTTTCCCGGTCTCTGTTCCGCCTCCTTTGGCGAAAGATTGAGAACCTGGTTTAGATTGACTGAAGAAAGCTTTTCAATTATTGAACCAATATCGAACTTGTTCGATTTCCTGAAAACAAATACTTTTGGGTGGTCATATACGGTAAAAGCTTCTTCTGCGAATTGTGAATTAAATTCATATGACAGGAAGGATGGGTTGACCTGAAATGTTTTTACTAACTCAAATCCCAAATTACCAGTAAAAATTTCTGGTTTGGCAACTCGATAACACGATTGAACATCATTGGTTTGGCAACCTAACAATTCTTTATAAAAAAGTGTTGTTAAGGGATATCTTTCCGGAATTTGAGTCGTGCTTCCCCACTGCCTGTTCGAAGAAAATATGATGTAATCAGTCCGAGCTAAATATCCCATGAACCGTTCAAGTTTATCTTGGTTGTCATCCCAATACATCTGAAAATTTAATTCGGAAGGGTAAAGACCCTCATTAAGGTCAAACGGGTTCAATCCATGCATGTACAATGGCAAAGCATCATCCCAATCAGTCTCTTTCGCGGATTTGCTGCCATTTAAAGCTAAAAATTTTCCTTCACCAGCTGTCTTAAGTAATAATAAATAATTTCTGTCTAATAACAAGGGAACTGGATTTTCTAAATTAATCTCTAAACTACTTCCTCGAAAATCGCTTTTTCTATATTCTTTAAATGTTCCCTTCCAGGAACTTATTAGATTTCCTGATTCAGCTTCAATAAGATCCATTGTAATTATTGCAGTTGTATCTAATTCATCCAAGTTTAGAATACGGAAAATTTGTAAACCGGTTAACATCCCGTTTCTGAAAGGCTTAAAAGAAACTTGATAATCAGAGTTTTCACTTAATATTTTGACAAACTCAAAAACCGGTTGGTCATAAATTACGCCGTCAAATTCTATCGAAGCCGATAAATAGCCAGATAAATTAAGCCCTGTATCCCCATTTAATAAATCGAGTTTTACTTTAAACTCATCCCCCTTTTGAACTTCATATGGTTCATTCAGTACAATATCAAATTGCCTTCCCCGCGAATCCTCTGTTCTTTGAAAAGAATCATTAATATTTCCAGAATAAATAACTTCATTAGACGGAATTCTTACCAGCTGAATTGATAAATCTTGAGAAATATCAGAAATCACGGGACTAACAATGTGATCGATCATAAGTTGATTAATTGTGCCTGCTTTTTCTGCAAAAAATGAGAATTCAAGGGATTCCTCTGGTTCAAGCTTTGTATAGTGTGTATATGGTAATGGTTGAGAGAAAGCACCGTTTTGATCCTTGAAAGATAAATTGACAGCGCTTTCAACATTCTCATAAATCCATTCACTTGCGGCAATGCGTGTCATTGGTTTTCGATAAATATTAACAAAAGATATTGCCCAAATAAAAGTGCCAAAAATCAAAAAAGAAACTATTGCCAAATTTATTATTTTCTTAATAATTACTTTTTTTTGTTGAAAGACTCTTTTAATAAATCCAATGGCTCGAAAAAGTAACCAGGCAGCAATTATTGATAAAACAGGATAGATTAGCAGGAAATATCGCATGGTCGGATTCCATCCTGTTGCCTGCCATATTAGATAACTTATTGTGAAAACCCATATAAGTCCATATTTTTCCCACTGTCCTTGAATTATCTTCCATCCCATTAATAACAAACCCAGAACGGCAAAAATTCCAGCTGGAAGTCCCAAGCCCCAAATAACCAGATTCTTAATTGGAAATGAGAAAGACCTTCTTGCCCATTGAAGCGAAGGAGGATAATTGCTGTCCCCGGAACTGAGCGCAGCCAATTCTCGCAGGTTATTGATCCATTTAGGATTTGGCAGGACATTAAAGAAACCCGGTCCAGAAAAGGCGTATGGTTGAAATATTCGAAAGACAAGAAAACTCAATATTCCGGCAAGAACCATATGATGAAAAAGTTTTTTCCATTTGGGAGATGAGGAATTTTTTAATATCTTGGAGTCATTGAGGATAACTGCGAGTGGTAGCAAAATGACGATTACCCCTGCGTTTATCTTGGAAGCTAATGCCATCCCGAAAGCTGTCGCAAAAATCGCAAAATATTTAAATCCTCCAAAACCAAATATCTCCAGGATTGGTTTTACCTTGTAAGGGTGAACCTGAACAATTTTCGGTGAAGATTTCCAAATATTTACAGCAGCGTATAAAGCGAGTGTGGAAAAAAAAGTAGTGAAATTATCCACTACAAAAAAATGAGATATTTGAATTGGCAAAACTGAAAAAGCATATAAAAATGCAGCCAAATAAGGAAGCCATTGCTTTGAAAATAATTTTCTGGCAGTAAAGAAAACTAAAAATATTGTTCCGATGTCAAATAATCCTGAAAGATATCTCCCTAATAGAAAAACCTGGTTATACCCGGTGTGTCCAGTCCACTCCGCCGTATATCTCACAATAAATAAAGGTAAAGTTCCGTAAACAAAAAAAGGAAATACTGAATTTCCATTTGCATCGAGAATATTATGTGGATTTAAACTTGATGTGCCAGTATTAAAATATTCTTTAATATTTGAGACTGGTGAAATTGAGGTTTCCACCATAGTAAGGAATCTTTCATCAGGATGTAAATGAAAATCCTGGTCCCAATTAATTCCGGTAATACGTAGATATGCCCCGAATAAAATAATTATTATCAAACAACTGATCAGAGTCAGCTTGTAAAGAACAGAGTTGATTTTCATCAATGATTTCTAATTCAGTTATTATTTTTTATTAAAGCAACCATGAAATTCTTACCAGGTGTCTTTGAATAATAGAATTCTTCCTCAACTTGAGGGTAAAGCAATTTTAACGTATCGAGCGATTTTCTATCCTCAGGCATCAAAATAAATAACTTATCTCCATTTATATTCAAAGTTGATTTAATATCTTCAGCCCGAAGGGCGTAATCTTTTTGCGGAAAACCTGCGTTTATTCCCACCAGCCGCGTATCAACCCAGTATGGATAAGGTATTACATAAGCGTTGTCGGGGTTATTCCCTTTGTTTACAAATTGTTCAACTACAATTCCGATCTCAGATGTATTCCAGGCATTAGCCATAAATTGGTCAGCATATTTGGAAAAGACCAGATCATAATTTTGAATCATGGAAATAAATATCAGTGATAACATGAGAAATCCACCCGCAATTCCAGAAATGGATTTCTTTATATCGAAGAAAATGACATTAACAAAATTAATAAAACCTACTCCGATGATAATAAAAACAGGCACGATTACTCCCCCGCTTCTGTTCAAGGCGGGATTTTCCTGAGGGAAAGCCAGGGACATAATTGAGGGTAGCATTAGAATCGGTATTGAAACCAGCAAACTTAAATCCTGCCATTGCCTCAATCTTCTGAACCGAATAATTACAATAATCATTCCGTAAAGGAAGAAAACAGCAGAGACAACATCAAGTGCGGGTCTATTAGGGATTGAATTTACCCAAACCACTCCATTTTTATAGAAAAACATAATTAGAGATTTCCAAAGATTACTAATGAAAATAATAAGGATAGAACCATTAATCGGGCTCTCCATGGATGTGAGCCTGGATAAAGCCCTATAATTGAAACTCTCTGGATTTTCAATACTATATCGGAATAAAGGCAAGAAAATTATAAAAGCTGAGAAAGCCAAAAGAAAGAACCCTTTAATAATGAAAATACGGTAATCTCGATATTTCTCTTTAATATAGAAAAAGATAATAATTACTACAATAAGAATGGGAACAATTCTGATAGGGCTATATCCATGCAGGCCAAACCCAAGGAATAATCCCGACAATATCAATTGGTTAAATCTCTTTTCTTCAAGTCCTTTAAAAAGAAAATAAAGTGCTATTGCAGAAAAAAGAGGATAAAGAGAAAACCTTAATCCAACTCTTGAGATAACATTCGGCCAATATGCAATTCCTGCAAAGAAAGCTGTCATTATCCCCACCCATTTATTGAATAATTGTTTTCCCAGTAAATATATGAATGGAAGAGTTAAGAATCCAAGAAATGTTGTGCCTAATTTAAGACTTGTAAAGGTTATCCCCGTATTGAATATTTTAATTATTGCTGCTGTTAAATAGAATTGAATCGCTTCCCTGCCTGTATTTCTAACAAAATAAATCGGAGCTTTTCCATTAAGGATATCTATAACATCTAAAAGTTTTTCAGCATGATCACTGAACATTTCCCCCGGAACCTGGTTTAGTAAATAAAACCTGTAAAAAGCGGCTATCAAAAAAAACAAACTACAGATAAGATAAAAGGAGAATGGATTTTTACTAACGATAGAAGTCTTTTCACCAGATTGCCAAACCGAAATAATAAAAAATACAATTCCGGAAATCCAGAGGGATAGATTCTTATAAGTGAATTGATTATTGGCGAAATAAATAAAAGCAAGTGGCAAAAGTATTAGGCTCGGTATTAATAACCATAAATTAATTTCTAAATATGATTGAAGGTTATTCTTTTGAGATGTTTTTCTAAAAGATATTAACTTATCGTTCTTAAGGCTGAACCAGAAAAAAGCAATCGCTACACAATGAAAAGCAATGGGAAATATTATATATCTCTGTGGCGGTTCTAGAAGGAATTGTCCAATCAAAGAAAATAATAAGCCGAATAATAAATATTTTCTATTTGTTTTTTTCCCCTTTGGAGCGTCACTATTCACTTCAACATAATTTATATTTTCAGTGCCCCAAGTGGAGATGCGAGAATTAAGTATTTTTCTTCGATTTTTATTAAATAATGATTTTATATAATCCAGAACGGTAGGCTCATTCATATTTCATTGTTTTTCAGCAACAATAAAAGTATAAGCTCCGTTTAATGATTTCTGATCTCTTTGATAATAGGGGTAAAGCCAGTAGTAAATTCGCTTTAAAAGATAATTAGATTTTTTGGGATTAAGAACCCATCGGCCAAATATTTTGGAATTCAGCCATGCTGGCAATCCAAAATAATGGCCC
>Ga0315284_10004684_pt1 | contig 19409 bp, 37 predicted proteins | sample YL17G09_16_MG_FD_203696 | JGI IMG/M metagenome (GOLD analysis project Ga0315284, IMG submission 203696) | Sediment microbial communities from Yellowstone Lake, YNP, Wyoming, USA - YL17G09_16 | ecosystem: Environmental > Aquatic > Freshwater > Lake > Sediment | place: USA: Wyoming | collected... | reverse complement strand
ATATCTTCATAACGAAAGCGCGTTGACTGACAACCTTCTTGAGCCCAGCGTGTCATCTTCATCATGGCTTCGATGTATCTACGGTCTGAACTCATCTGGCAAAAGTTGATATACTCAAGAAGCTTTTGAGGCCGCCAATAACTAAGGGACTCATGGACCCTGTTTATAACTCCCGTAGTTACATACTCACTGAAGCGCTTCTGGTTTGTCAGTATTCCGATGCGCTCTGATATATCATCAAGAGTGAAAGGAACCGGATCCTTACGGATTGAATTCACGAAATACTCGATGTTGTCGTTGTTCATCCAAGGAACGCGACGAGCGACTCGAATGAACTCTAGGAACTGCCTCGGATTCCAAAGGTCGAGGACGGCCTCTTTACCGTCGAACACGCGCGACAGGACAGCGCGTGATTTTTCAAGTTCTATCGCGCGCTGTCTCTCCTTCTCCAGTTTTCTGGTATATGCGCTCATGACAACATCACTTCGGCGACTTCGCCTTCTTGCTCAAGTTCTTGAATTAGATGTGCGAACTTCGCGCAAGTTGTGATTGTCTTCTCCCGACAAGCCACGGAGTGAACAATCACGGAAGAATTGGAGTTTCCGAACGCAAAATAATATACGTCCGGGATATAGCCTTAAGCGCGTCGTAGTCGATGGGGGCAGGAGTGCTCACGAGTCACCCCACAGAGCTGCCCAAGCCTCGAACTGACCGCTGTCTTTGAGGCCCTGCATCAGCTCACGGGCGGCTTGCTCAGCCTGGATTTTGCACTCGTCCACGGAGGGTAGTGGCACGTCGATGAACACGTGGTGCTGTTCTCGAATGCGTTCTTTGGAGGGCGCGTAGTACACGTCCCAGCCGTGCGGGGTGATGTACAGCGTGCAGTCAAAGAGCTGCGCTTGGTAGTAACGCAATCCGGGCATGTCGTGGGTATAGGCCCACGGCAGCTTCGGGACGGGTGTAGTAGGGTGCGTGCATGCGGAGCAGCCTTCGTGAGTGTTCGCGCCGTTCACGGCTTGGGCGTGGCACTCTGTGCAGAGCCTGCTTACGACGCTACTGCGTTGGCAGGAGCCGCAGAGGCAGATCAAAGCAGTGGCTGGTTCAGTCGTCATGGAGTGCCTCCGCAGCAGCCAGGTAGTGTTCTGCCATGGCGCGAACGCGATCGACGGCAGCCTTCTTGGCAGCCGCGAGCGGGATGTTGCCCAGCTCGAACTTGTCGATGTGCAGCTGGGGACATGACACGTGCCATTCATCAGGGTTGCTGATGTGGCGATGCAGCGTCACGCGTAGGGGTCCGCAGGGCTGCTTAAGCGCGGTGGGCTCAGCGCGCGGATTGCCATCGCGCGAACGGCTTGAGATGTCCTGCCAGTTGCTCATAGCCCGTGCTGGCTTCATGAGCCGTTCAAGACGTTGCTCAATTCCTCGGATTCCATCATGGATCAAAAGTGCCATCGCCACCTCGATCAGAGTACGCCGATAACTCGTTGATCTACCGCCGGCCGTTTTAAATTATCTGTTATATTGTCAAAGTATATGGCAGATAATCAAATGCCCTGATCACCTCTAGGATCAGGGCATTTGATCTCTTACTAAGAGTGGGGAGATCCCCATCACACTAGGTGCGAACTGCGTTCAGCTGAACCACTCGCCCAAACGAGGGCTTGAACTCCCGCTTGTTAGTGATTACCCACAGGACGTCGCAGGCGGGACGGAGATTTGCCGAGATATGGCCGCAGTCGCCATCTGAGATGATGACCACGATATCCAAATCGGTCCCGATCTCCTTCGGGAGCTCGGCGAAGAACTGGTCGAAGACCGTGCCTCCGCGTCCAGTGATCTTGGTGCGCTTGAGATCCTGGGTGTTGCGGACCAGTGTCTTGTCCTTCCAGTACGGGACCGCATCACAAGGAACCACCCAGCCCTCGGAATTTTTCGGAACGAGCTGCATCTCCTTCAGGCCGTTGGCAATGTCCTGGTCAGACATACTGCCGGATGTATCGAGGCATACCACCCACTTCGGCAAATGATCATGCTTGCGAGGCAAGTACTGCCGAGGGGTCATCGCCAACTGACGGCGACGGAGACGCTTCCAGTCATTCTTATTTCCAGTGTCGATTGCCTTCCGCATGAAGGCCTGGCGGACGATATCCGAGGCGCGGAGTTGAGGGGTCTTGAGTTCGGAGAGAGCGGCTTCTACTTCAGCCGGTGCTGTTCCACGACCAGTTGCAGCGGCCTGCTCGGCTGCTCGCATCATCTCTCCCATGACTTCATCCTTCGTCAGACCGGATGGGAGGTGAGTGTCCATTGAGCCGGGGCCACTGTTCGGAAGGGCACCACATTTTTGGCAAGCGTCCTTATCCCACGGCAGAGGGACTGTTGACTGACCAGTCTTCGGGTCGAGGGAGAGGGCTCCGCAACCACCCGAGTGTTCCTTGCAACGACGCGGGCTCGCCAACTCGGCTTGGACGATATCGTTGTAAATGGACTCCGGCGACCGACCATGTTGAGTCGGGTCTGCGAAGCAACCGTGCTTAGGCAAGTCTCCCTTGTTGGTACCGGCCACCCAGGCCAGATAGTCCACCAACGGGATAGGGTCTCCGATGGAGCCACCCCAAAGCTTGAAGGCGGCTGAACGACCACTCTTCTCATGGTCATGCTCGATGACGCCGTTGACGATGTAGTCTACAGCGATGTTCCACTTCCGAGGATCCTTCCCTGCGGCGCGTTCCGGGCTGCAGTGGAAGAACAGGACGTGGTACGACTCATGAGACATGACGGTTTGGACCTGATTGGCGTCCATGCTTGCCAAGAATTCAGGATTCCAATAGAAATTCTTGCCGTCCGTCGCCGCTGTGTCGATCTTCTGCCCGTGGAGCATCCTTGTAAGGAAGTGCGGCTTCGGACCAGTGAGCGCGAAGAGAAAAGGGTTGCCTCCGTTCTTAGGAAACTGGAAAAGTCTCGTCATGGTCGACGAGATCTTGTCGCACAACTCCGCGTATTGGCGCGGACTGCTGGCGACGTTATCGGGGTCTTTCAACCTCGTGATTGCTGCTGCGATCGATGTTGCTGCGGCCATTGCTACCTCCGCTCCGTATACGGGCGAGATGCCTGGATCTACGCTTGATTTTATACGATCATGCCCTATTCACCAACGTGATTTGTCGGTGAATAGGGCATCTAAACTTTCTGAAATCGTGTCCGTAAAAGCCTGAATTTCATTTCATTTATAATTTGTCGAACCAGTCGGGATGTCGCCATTCAGCTTCACGTGCATCCGATCCGAGACGCCTCATTGCCCCCGAGGAAGGGGAACACTACTATCATACAATCATCTAAATATCCTCCAATCTTCTAGTTATTTGTGCCGAGTATGGCACTGTTCCTACTATACAACGAAGGATTAAGTACTCATCACATCATGGATTTCTCGGTGATCCATTTTCTTAAGCAAGATAAGTGCCGTCTTTCGGAGTTTTCCGATCTTAGAAGCCGGGCAATTGTAACGAAAGAAAGATTCAACTAAGTCTACGCTCGATTCCGAGTGATTTACGGTGCATTTCATCACAACAATGGAAAGCTCTTTTCCGATAATCACCTGAAGAGTATACTCATATCCACGCATCGTGATGTGGAGCATGCCTTCATAGACCGCGAACCCGTCACCCAGCACCGAAGTGCGGACGTCGGGTGACCGCTCCAGAATACGCGCGAACGTGTCACGGACGTGTTCGCGGGTCGCCTTGACTGATCGCGTCACCATTCTCGCCTCCGTTTGTCCGTACGCGCCGATGTGCGGCAGTTACGAGTTGTGCACTTGTAGCGCCGAAACTAAACTCGGATCATCAACCAGAATTTGTGCGATTTCCATGGCATACGATTTTGAGTCGTATCGATCCACATACTCTTCGTCCAAGTACACGTCATAGCCATTAGCGTAGTAGTGGTACATGTCAGCATCCACATTGACTCCCGATATGACAAACACCCGATTGTTAAACTCTTCTGGTACTTCTATAGCTTTCGCATACGCTTGTGCGAAATTTTTACATATTTTCATGAACTGTGCACTCGATAAACAATTAGTAACTCGGGACAGTCTTTAAGAGCTCGGACGAGTTTTCGAGCTTCTTCTCTTGTGAGAAGCCGGATCACGTGCCCCTTTTGGAAGTAAACATCCCATCCCTCTTCTGCCGAGATGTTAACGCTTCCCATATGCCGATCAATCGCGTATGCAGGAACGATGAAGTGTTCCCAGTCAGGGTCGTGCTGTTCGGCGTCTCGCTTGAGATAACGGAACGCATCGGCCCAATTCGGGTAGATCATGATAGCTGAACCATCATCACCGAAACAATCTTCTTAAGTTCCTGCATGAAGATCTCGACGTCACGAACGCAGAGGATCATTTGGTGTTTACGTATGGTTCCAGTTGGGTCAACTTCTATCTGGAGTGCACCGCTTACATATGGCATGCATTTACGCAATACCTACATCAAACATGTTATAATCAAACATGCACGAGCCCGGTGCCTTTCGGCTTCCGGGCTCGTTCAGAACCATATCGAAATGGTCAGTCCTTCATAGCTTTGCGAACTGTGAGGTATGTTTCCATGACCTCCTGGATCTTCGTCAGCTTGAAATCCTGGATCATCTTCATGTTCAGGGTGCTCTTCACTGCGCCGATTTGGAATTCCGACGGGAGCTTCTTTACCCACCCGAAGACGTTCTTGGCGACCTTTGCCACGCGCTCTTCCTGCTTGGTCTTCTCAGCAGCGGTCTTCGTGACAGCCTTGCACTCCTGGGCCACTGCGTTCACGGCAGCGATGGCGCAGACGAGCTGTCGGTCGATCGACATTTCGTTGATGGAGGGCTGCTCACCCTTTTCGACGAGACGGTCGATGATGGGCTCCACGTGGCGATAGTGGTCGAGCCACACTCGGAATTTCACTGCAGCGCCCATCCCGACGCGTCCGGAGACCAGGAGGGTCTGGAAGTCCACCGTGTCCTTGCTGGACGTTTGGTCCAGGTCGATGGCAGCCATCGACCACGAACGGGGGCTTGGACGACAGTACGCCGTGGGATCACCCTCGACCGCGACTCGGCTGAGGTACTCCTGGTTCTTGCTCAAGAAGCCGATCACCAGTGCGTTGAGCGAGGCGTTCTGCGCCCACTCGCGCCACGACTCGAAGGAGTGCGTAAGTTTGTAGACCTTGCAGCGATTGGTGAGCGCGTGCGAGATCGGCTGACTGAACGCGCCTTCTTCGGGCAGGTTGCCTGTGGCGATGATCGCCTGGATGTTGAGCTTCGTTCCATTGATGGTATGGAACTGGAAAAGCTCCAGCAGTGGGTTCTGAAGCTCCGGCTTCGCCTTGTCGATCTCATCGACCAGGAGGATCACCGGCTTCGGGGTGATATCCATGCGGGGAAGGAACTTCGGATTGGCGTAGTCCACCGTGTTGTTGGCGGTGATCATCGGCAAGCCGATGAGGTCGGGTGCTTCCAACACCGACAGGTTCAGGTAGATGTGGTCGAAGCCCTCGGCTTCGCACGCCGCTTGCGCCATCTCGGTTTTGCCGGTACCGGCTTGCCCGAGAATGATCATATTTCCGCCCGAGCGGATGTTGAACGAAAGAACGCCTTTGTACGTCCCCTGGTCGATCTCGAAAACGTCAGTCAACATGAGTTCCACCTCCAATGGTGCGGGCACTGCGCCCGCAATTCCGATACGCCGACAATTCGCGGATCTCCGACCCGACCGGCTGAATTATCTTTAAGCAATAGGACCATACATCAAGACAGCATAACTTCATACGCGATCACGTCGCCGCATTCGGGCTCCTTTTCAGAGAAGCCAGTGCTGCTGAAGTAACAATAGTCTTTCCGAGAAGCTTTCCGAAAAGTGAGTTGCTTGACAGTCTGGCAACGACTACACTTATAGTCGTTGACCCGATGTATCTTCCAGTCGTGGCTCATGATCGCATCACTCTTTGGACGATAATCGAGTCGCAGTCTGGCTCAGGATGTTTCTCAATGGAGCGAAGCTCGGTGCTGTTACCGATTTTCCCTCCAGGGAAGTTTGAGTAAAACATGCTTGAACGAGTGATTTGGCACCTTTCGCAGAAAGCCAGTTGAAGACATCCCCATTGATTGCTGGACTTCCAAATGTGGCTCATGATGGCATCCCACGCAAATCACGTATCATGAATTTTTTCCACGACCATGGAACGAAATGCCTCGAGCACTTCTGCTTCAGTCAGGTCCGGGATTCTTTCCATGGCGGCTTTCATTCTATTGAAAGCGGCGACACGTTCGCCTAAAGTTTTCAGCAAGATGCTGCGTTTATCCAGGCACGTGCCAGCGTCACCAGGAACCTGACGTTCATCCGGTGCTTCATCGCAATAAACGAGTCCGTCGACAAAATCGGATGACCAATAGCGACAACTATCGCACATTTCATCAATAGCTGGAGTGTTGCGCGTCATTGCTCGATAGCTCGGATACGTCGCACTATCCGCGATCCACAACTCAGCGTCCCATCACTTCTTTAACCGCCCTCAGCGTTCCATCACTTCTTTAACCGCTTTTATGCGGTTGCGATACATCGAATCCGGGTCCTGTCGATACTCGATTGAGTACGTGTCCGGAAGCTTCGCCCAGAATCGCGCGTTCTTGATGGTTTTCTCGCCCTTCAAGACACGGAACGTGATCGAGTCGTAGTCATCGCCCACTTGGATTGCTGACTTCGAGAATTGGCGAATGTAGACGCGTTCGACTTCCAGAGTAAGTCCAGCTTCGATCTTTGCGCGCACTTTCTTCAAAGGGCTACGATATGCTTCGCCTTCGTAGACGTTGCAGTATCGACGTCCATCCTCTTGTTTGAAGAGGCCTTGAGAGGTGGCGAATTTGGTATTCCGATGTTCGAGGTAAAGGTCAAATTCCCAATCCTTCTCGAGAATCAGACGGTCGCCACATGCGGGGATGTAAAATTGGGTCATACTTTCATTCGCAGAGTTTTTCTGCACTCACGGCATTCATATCGAGTGCGATCACGAACTTTCTTTCGGTAACACTCAACGAGTGGAATCGAGCCGTGCTTCCGACACTCGAAGTGTGTACGACTCGCGATACGCGTAGCATCTCGCAGTTTGCGTTTTGCCGCAATCCTAGCCAAATGCTCCGGCGAATGCTTCCGACCAACATTTACGGCTGACATTTTGGCCAACTCTTCTGGTGATTTAACTCGACCTGCAGAAGTTAATCGGAGCTTTTCAATGGTTTCCGGACTCTTTGGTCGACCTTTCGCGTTTTCACTCAATCGACGCACGAAGTCTGGGTCTTCAAGGCGCTTCAAGTTGGCGGCAGACAACTTTGCACGAGTCTCTGACGTGAATACTCGTCTCGGGTTATGCGCTTCAATCTTAGCGCGGACTTCTGGACGAGATAAAGCTATCTTTGCAGCAGTAACGCGTTTTGCACGAGATTCAGGAGTATTGAGTGCAGCTTTATTGTTGGCTCGTGCTTGAGGTGTCTGTGTTACAGCAATTAAATTCTTTGACGCTTTTTTTCGATATTCTGGGCGATCCCACGGGTTCTTAATTGGATGTGGGGTATGAGAACCACCAGGTGCAACGTTGAATCCTTTCTCAGGATTTCTTGAATCAAAGTGGATGACCCACTTATCCTCTGCGAGGTTTGCCAATTCAAGAGTCTCATAAGTTTCTATGACTTGATGAGAGAAAGCTCCTTTCCCATACTTACGAATGGCGTTCGCAAAATGACTTGTGACCATCTTTCCGGTAGAACGCATCGCTGTATAAACATGTGTATTCCACCTACGAAGCATGGTGAGACGAGTCAGGCCGACATATACTCGGCCTGACTCGTCATGAGTGTGACAATAGATCGTCCAGATCATCAGGCCATCGTAACACAGAAGAACGTCTTCAACAATACCAGAAGGAAAGCGGATTCCATGATTGCGTGGGTTACGACTGAATCGAGAGCTTCTTTCAGAACGTCAGGCCCGACCTTCTCGTAGTACTTCAGGACGACACTCTTGATCTCGTTGATTACGATCAGGTCGTAGAAGCGCTTTTTGTCGTGAATGAACTCCGGACTTTGGATGATGGTCTGTTGTTGGAGCTTGACACGAGCCGCGCTCTCGGCGACCAGATCCTTATTCTCCGACATGAGCCTCAGCCGAGCGAAGTCAGCCCACTTGGTGATCTTTTTCGATCCTTCCAAGAGTTTATCTTTCTTGCAGAAGTACGTCGGGAAACCTTCACTCCCGAACAAATAGTTTGGGATCTCATCGAGCACAATTGTCCGAATCAGGTCGCTGGCCGGAAAATTGAAGAGGTCATCGGCGAAGAAAGCCGGGCTCTTTTTACACGAATCTTTGCCGAGCGTCAAGACGAAGTACGGTTCCACCTTCTTATCAGGGTCTTCTTCGTAGCTCCTTTCCTTGAACTCATACTTGGTGATGCTGAATGCGGTGAGATCCTGGCGGAACTCATCATTCAGATTCTTCCATTGCTGGGATTTCGTGAACGACTCGCAGATTTTTTCGTAACTTGACGCCATAGGTGCCTCCACCGGCTGATACGCTCGATCCAGCTGAGTTTACGCTTGGCTTTCCATATGTTATAATTTGAAAGGGGTAAGGGGGTGGGACATGCCAGCGACAAAGATCGTTCGTGCGCTCGCGTACACGCGTGAGGACGCGTATGAGACGGTTCGAAGGATTATATGGGCGGCTCGTGATTTGAAGCTTTTACCGAAAAAGAAGCTCGAGCACTTGTTTGACCAAACCGTTGACCAAATGAATCGAGAAGACTTCAGAGATCTGATCAACGTAGCGGAAAAACTGGTCAGTATTTTGACCTGTGAAGCTCGAAAGAAAGTATAACTGTCGCGCCTCGAACAAACAGGCGTAAATTGTCGGGTTGCCCGCGTACTGCGGGTGGAGGTGACATGACAGACGCAATGAAGAAGCAGCTGGACGACATGCTTGCCGGGGCGGAGCCCGCACAGGCAAGCGAACAGGCGACCGAGAAGCCTCCAGAGCCCACGGAACACGACCCGCTCGCGCATCTGATCGGCAACACCGACCCGAACGCGGACCGGGATCCATTCAGTTTGATGCTCGATGGGATGCTCGAGCAAGAGGGGATGAGCAAAGAAACTGAGACTCCAGAGCACAAGACTGAGGGTTTTGAGGAACATGAATGGGAGTTCAAAAGTGAGCTCATCTACGAAGAAGACATCGGGATAGCCATCTGTAAGAAGTGTTTTCGTCAAATGCGCGTCAGTCGGCAGCAGTCGTGGAATGAGGCTATGCTCGCTCACGGTTTGGATCCGGATTGCGGTCAAGGAATCGCAACGGACGTGATGAGTTCTTGATAACTGAACAGTTGTTCACGATCGCCTAACGATCGCGTAAATTGTCTGGCGCTCCCTGTAATTTAGGGAGGTATGCCGATCAAAGGTGATGCATTTGCGAGACATGAAGTCTCGTCCGTCTACGTAGAACCAAAATCGAGATTTGTAGTCTCGTTGGTTTGCGGAGTTGATGCATCGACAGCCGAAGAGGCTGCAGCCAAGGCCCTATTACTAGCTGTAGCGGGTGAAGACGGACAACTGACTACCTGGTACGTCCACGATCGTCTAACTGGCGAAACTGTCGAAATCCAACAGGTATTCATGCCTAAGTTAAAAAGCGGAAGTTGATCGCGCTCGCCCGCACGACGGGTGGAGTCTTGTAAACCGCACGCGGATCTGCAAAACTTTCTATCTCGTCCTGATGTGACTGAAGAAATGGCTCGAGCTGCGTGTGATACTGTGTTGGTCGATGAAGTGATGAGAAGCTAAACTGCGCAGATCAACTGCCCGTCGCAGTACGACGGGCGGAGGTTGCAAATGGCGAAGTTCGTCGTTAACTACAGCGTCGTCTGTTCCGGTGAAGTGACCGTGGAAGCCAAATCTGAAGACCAGGCGAGAAGTCTAGTCGAAGAGATGAACTCCTCGGATCTTGGACGCGAAGCTGATTCGAGGGATCTCGATATCACGCTCGTGGAGCGCATCTAATGCTCTGTCCATGCTGGACCAAGAAGATGGTCAACAGAACAGAGACCATTTGGGGAAAGAACCCGAAGGGCCTGCAGGTTTCACTCGGAGAGCATAAAGTCAAGAAAGAGGACGTCTTGATCTGTGGCCGAAAGCCCACAGTCTTCGTACGCGTCTTTTACCGAGAGCTTCATCGGTATCGCCAAAATGAAGGGAAGCATGAAGACCTCTTCGGTTTGTGCTCTGACCACGGCATTGAACTTCAAGAACCATCTACATGGAACGAAAAGCATATCGGTCCCCGGAACACTGGCGGTGTTTCGGGCCAAAGAGGGATTGTTGAGCGGGTCGAAGTCATAGGAACAGAGGAAATCCTGGGCCTCGACATGAACGCCCAGGTAAAAGAAGACAAGAACCTTCGCACCATCGCATCGGTTAAGGCTGGTATCAAACGGACCATGCGTCAGGTCAACACTAAGAATCTCACTGTTGACCACTGGCGTCAGTGTTTCGAGGAAACATTGAACGAATGGGTCGTCGAACATATACAAAATAGCTGATCAGTCGTAGATCACGGCTTGTGAAACGTATTGGAGCTAACAATGCGATCTATCATGGTAGGAGGACTGATGTACGGATCTGAAAAAATCTTGCGCGCTGTCGAATCAAAAATCGACGAGGTTTTGGGTCGTCCTGACGTGCAAAAGGAAATGCAGGACGCAATCGATTCATCGGTTCTCGGCATGATCACCGAGGAAACGAAACGTCGAGCCAAGGAGCACATTCAGGATTGTCGCGGAGCGTTCCACCGCCAGGTCCAATCTGGGTGTGATAAATACCTGGAAGACCACAAAGAAGAAATCATGGAGCGGATCGAAAAAGCAACGCTGGAAGCTATGAAGGACGAAACCATCCTCCAGGCAGTCGCCAAGGATCAATTCGGTCGCTTCCTCGGTAAGATGGCTGGCGAAGCTGTCGAGAGGGCTATGATTCGGAAAACGAAGAAAGACACTAAATCAGCGAAATAATTCGTCTGAATTAGGGAGAGGTTGCCGGAAGGAAAGGCGTTGCAACGCCGAACCACAGGCCCGAAGTTGCACTCCAGCTTCGCGACCGGATGACTAGGGCATTTGATCAACGCCAATAGCTCCGGTGCACGGGTGAAATCCCCTAATTCAGACGAATTCGTTTTTACACAGATGAAAAAGCAGATGAAAAAGCAACACCCCGGAATCAAGGTCACGGAGACCCAAACTGCTGCGGGGTTGAACATCGATATCAACTGCACGGCTTATGGCCTCCCGATCAGCAAGACTTCAAGGGACTTCGGAATGGACTGCGCCAACGATTGCGGTCGTAAAGCTTTCGAAGGGTCTGATGAGCAGAAATTGATGGATATGCTCGCCGTATACGGGAAATGGTTTGTCAGCAAGAGTAGTCCGTAAATCTCTTTCAAGTGGATGTATCTTCACTAAGGAGATTTTATGATCCAAACCTGCCACTTCTGGAACCCCGAATCTAGACAGTCCAAGACCTCACATTCAAAGTGTGAGCAAAATGCGTCAAAGTTCGTTCGTATCAAACACACAGGGAGACTCTGCCCTCTTTGTCCATCTTGTCTTGATACTTTTGAGTCAGCCAATAAAGCATTGGTTGACGAAGTTAAGAAAGGTGTGCCTGGTCTGGGTGAGTACTCAATTGTGAGCTTATCCGACGGGGCTGACGAATTTAGTCGGCAACCTCCGCGCCAAACTGAGCAAGAAATTCAGGATCGCACGGCGAAGGCGAAGGAATTGGCCGATGATGCCATGAAGAAAAATGAACAAACCGACTGAAATCGTGAGCGTGCTTAAATCGAAAAATTCGATAGCCGCAAGTGTTGAAGTTGGGGAGTTCGTGGACGACTTTGTCGAAGTCCATCTCCAGCATCAACGTAACCTAAAAGGCGAAGCTCGGATTATTTGTTGCAAAAAGAAAACAAGGCAAGGCGAAGAGGAGTACGAATATTCCGAAGAAGACGTCGAAATCATTCTAGCTCCTGGAGTTCTGGAAGCCATTCTACGACTTACTTAATCCCGTAGTCCTTTTGTCTTTACGACATATATGGACCTTGTTAAAATAGCCACACATATAGCTGAAGAACACGATAAACGCGGAGAGATACAGGTACGTGACCCGAAAAATGGGCATACAGTGGCTGTTTCTAATAATCCTCCGCTAGAAGCTGTCTTGTTTGAAGATGATCATTTAGCAGTCTACGGAGACACTAAGAAATACATCTGGTTAGACGCCAAAGAAGTAGTGTGGGTCGGTACTAAGAATACCGATTACTGGATCGGAAAACTAAAACCGAACGTTAAAGAGTTCGATTGTGTTGTTCATATCGGGTATTCGGATAAATTATTCCGTTGGCACTTGAATGTCGTCGGTTGATCGAGGTATCAGGTATAATTCGCTGATATATGCCACATATGCGCATACGCGAAAAGCTCGGAGATCGACGGCGCGTCGCGGTACAAAGATCGGAGGGAACGAATAGATGCATTTCTTCGTCGATGTAGAAGACGCGGGTGACGGATTTCGCATGGTTCGTACCCATCGCATGTGGGTCGGGCGATTGCCGAAGGACACTGACACGCAGACATTCGAGAAAATTGAGATCCCGGATCTCACATCAGATGAACCAGTGTTGTACGCTATCGAGCTGCAACCGGACGAACTTCTGGTTGGCCAATCCGTGCAACTCAAGGGCGGCTTGACTCTCACCAGTCAACCCGAGTTGTACGGCGATCCGGATATCCGTGAAGCCTCAGGTAAGAAAGCTCCCGTACGTCTCTTATTCGAAGAGTGGGTATCGGTACTTTGACAACTATGGATTGAATCTGTGCTCCGAGAAAAGACGAGACGGCTGCCATCCCGATTGTCTTGGGCTCCCGAAGCACAGATTCAATCTATAGTATAAAGTGGAGCAAATCATGGCAAGTATTTTGACTATTGATGATAGTCCACAGCGCCAGAGTTGGTTTCTCCGTTCCTTGGTTTCTGCCGGACATGAACTGCGTCAGGCTTTTGACGCTGATATGGCGCTCGAGCAGTTCCAAGAAACTCGCTTTGACCTCGCATTCTTCGACCACGACTTGGGTCCCGGAGACAACGGGTCTCAAATCATGTTCAAGGTCTTGAATGTTCCGGATCGTTACAAGAAACCGGGTGCAGTTTGGGTGCAGTCTTCAAACCCGATTGGCGCTGAGAATATTCGTGCAAAGTGTTCCTCAGCAGGGGTGCCTTGCATGCGACTCCCTTTTGAAAACTTCTGTAGCGACAGAGAGTCTTTTTTGAAGGCGGTTCGGTCCGTGTTGGACGGAAGTGTCCTTTAAAGACTGACCTTGAAGCAAATATCAGAAACGACGAAGCCCCGGATCCCACTAAAGGGATCCGGGGCTTCGTCGTTTCTGATATGAGATCAGCTCGCGCTGAAGAGCTTCGCGACCGCCTGCAGAGCCGGTTGCTCCGCGATCGCCTTCGCGCGATAGTACACGGCCAGCTGGCGCGTGTAGCGCGGGGCGATCGTTTGGATGTGGATCTCGTCTTCCGAGGAGAGCTCCTCACCCGCCACGATTTTGCGAGCCACCCGGCTGCCGTTCACGGCATGGCTGCTCATGAAACCCTGGCGGTTCTTGTCCTTGGTGGAGCTGGTGTTCTGCTCGTACGCCGTCTGCAGCGCGAAGAGGATCACCATCGCCTCGCAGCGGAAGGTGGCGTCCGAGAGGAGACGCTCGCGGATGGCGGCTTTGGTGAGGAAGGGGTAGAGGTTGGCTGAGGTCGTCATGGTGGGCTCCGTTGCGCGAGGGGTTGGGGAGGACGGCCTGCCTGCCGTCGTTCCATCTCGCACCTCAGGTACTCGCGACATACGATAATTTCCGGCTCGGCGGCCGCGGCGATAAAATTATATATCTTTTGAAGGTCCCCTAGTAAAGCGCAGATCTATGGGACGTGCGCGTACCATTAGCATGGCGAATCGATTCAGTGTTGGTGACCGCGTATACTTCGGTCGTCCGAATGGTGAGCAAACACTCGGTGAAGTAGTCAAAGTAAACCTGAAGTCCCTGAAAGTCAAACAAGTCGAGGTACGCGGTACCTTTCGCACCCGCGCAGTTGGTACGTTGTGGAAGGTTCCTCCGAGTCTGTGTCGGCTCGAAAGTGCTGGCGACGGAAAAGTAAATATGGCGCAGTTACCGCTGCCAGTCAAGCGCTCAGACGACGTGATTCTGGAAGAAATCTCGGGCGTTTACAGTGACTTGAGTCCCGAGAACCTGACGTGCGACGGGGAACTGTCGCAAAGTCAGGTGATGCGTCGTGGAGCGGCATTAAACCGCAAACTGCGAGCTTGCTTCGCGGAACTCGGACGTACAGTTTCCGAGGAAGAAATTTGGAAACGCTGGCAAAAGAACGCGCAGATTAGCATCTGATCCGCGTACGAGCTGGCCATTTATAAGGCGCAAGCTGAAGAAGATGCACGAGCTGATGAAAGGCTGTGTCAATCTCGCAATGTGCTCGGTTTCGACGAGCACGGCAAGGTCATATTCGAGAGGAAAACTCACCATGTTTTGGCCTCTTCGTGATCTGATGAAAAGGTCGTGTGGTGTAGATAGGTGTTCAGCCTAAGTAAAATTCATGTGGTCGGAGACACCATCCTATACGATGGTGACCAAATTGCGTTTTTGATCGACCCGAACGGGAAAGATGTTGAGTTATCCATTTCCCGCGAAGACTTAGTTAACGGAGAAGTGCCGTTCGCTAAACGACAAGAAATTTTGAACAACAAATATTTGATAATTCAGGAAATCAAACGCTTGGGTTACACAATCGTGTAGATCCAGCGTGCTCGCGCGTATAAAGTGGAGACCGGATGAACTCGTTCCTCGCCAAACTCGATCGTGCAGGTTTACGACGCGCTTTATGGTTCTTGCGTCGACAGGATGCACGACCACACGAGTCGAATCCGGCAGCGGCTCAGTATGACCGTCTTGCGACTGCGGGACAGGTGCGTGCTGAATACCGACGTCGTGGATGGAAGGTTCCAAAGCCAACGCGAATGGAGAGGGTTGAAAGATGACTCGAGCTCTGTTGGCTTCATGCTGTATGGCGCTTACTGCGTGTCTATCCTCATGTCCAGTTCCGGATCACGAATCTCTTCAGGTTCCTGCATTACATCCGGTCATAATTAATCTTCCACATCCAACTCAGGCGGATGAAGTCCCGTATCCGAACGCCCAAGCACCTGACCCGATGCCATCTGTCGCTATGTCACCGGAATCCGACTGCAGTGGTTTGATTGCAATTGTACTCGAAAATCCAAGAGTCGGAGTTTGGGCTATTGGTCCCGCCGACGAAGAATTCGAACCTCTGTTATACTTCAATACCGGAGAAGACGCGCAGGATTGCGCAGGTTCGTCCGGTTCTCCAGTACGGAAATTGACCCGCACGGGCTGGGTCAGTGTAGATTCAGATGTCGGCTTATGAGGCGACGTACAGTCCCTGTGTCGCCACCTCCATATGCCGATAAAGGACGTACGTCGCCTCATAAGCCGAACTAATGCCAAAAACTCATAACATCGTGATTCGACGTCTAGTTGAACTCTGGAATCCGTGGGAAGCCCTACGGATTGAAAAGTTGAGCCATGACCAATCATGGTTGCGGGAAGTTGAACCGCTAACGAAGTACCGTGACGGACTTCGTGGACCGGCTTACCACAAAGGCCGAATCCGGTTCTTTCTAGAACGAATTCGGGCGAAAGAAACACTCGAGCCTATATGCGTCGATAACTACTCGACAAAGTATCCGATTCCCGTAGTTGATGACGGAAATCACAGGCTAATCGCCTGTATGCTGACACATAAAGTGTCAGTGTCGGCCTATTATAAAGGCCGTGTTGACATTCTCAACTACTTAGAGGGTAAAAAGAACAACTTCCCTCGAATTGAGTTCCGACAAACCTCGGCAGCGTAAGTTGCCGGGTTATCTGCGTATTTAGACCTTGAACGATGAACGAGGAATTCCTCGGGGAGTTTCTGTGATGCCGTTTCCACGCGAACAACCTATCGAGCAACATGACTTGATCGCAGCAGCTGAGGGAGAGCTCTTTCAAGACTTCGACGCAGAGCTGGACGACGCGGGTTACCAAGAGACTCGCACGGATTTCGATTTCACCGAAGTACCGCTTCCCGGTGCATCGTTCAAGACCTTACCGCTCCATGGTGGGCAGTCACACGTCGTGGCTCGACCGAAACCCGGTGTAGGGCTGAACGTCTGGGTTCGCGATGGTCGTCAGAGTACTTGGCATGAAAGTGCTCAAGTCGATTCGCGCGGAGATGTGGTCGACCAAAATGGTGCAAAATTTAGCTCCAGCCAAGTATCGCCACAGGTCGGCGCGTGTTCGGGTTGTGGTACGTCGACGTTGTTGCCCAACGGCACAACAGCCGTTTTCTGCCCCTCGTGTGGCCAGCGACAGCCTGCGTTCACCGTTCCTGTGATTTCGCCACACGCACTGGCTGGGCAGTTGGCTGCAGCGTTGGGAAATCAGTGCATGGCTTGTGGAGTTCAATCGTCCACGCTGAACCAAGCGGGTATATGTCCAAGCTGCGCGGTGGCTGTTGCAGCGGGTACTGCCGCGATGCCGCCACTTACGCCACCCAACTACAATCCGAATCGAATGTTGGGAAATCAGAAGCCGCCACCCGTAATTCCCGAGGGGCTCGGCAAGTCCGATGGGAAGGAAGATTTCTTCGCCTTCCTAGACGAGGCAATCGAGGCAGGTAGAGACGACGCTCCGACCGAAACCCCAGTCAAAGAATGACACCAGACTATAAACTCGTCGAAATCGAAATCGAACGACTCCGGTTATCCGATGCGTTCAAGACGACGTTTAAACGTGATCCGTGGAGAACCACGTTGGCGTATGCGAATCCGCAAAATCTGCAGGCCGAGTACGTCAAGAGACTTTATCAAGCAACGCGGGATTCGTTCGATTTCTTGCTCGATTGCAAGATCATAGAAGACGTTCCGCGCGTGATGAAGAAAGCTTCATCAAAGCACTGGCGAAACAAAGTTTGCGAACATAACCGCGTCCATATCCTGCAAACCGGGAAAGTGGTAAACGGGAAAACCAGTTTTGCTATCGGTGATGAGGACTTCTTCCTGCGTTGGGAAAGGAAATGGGTGAACGGGAAGCTGCAACTGACGCCTGGACCTGCTCGGATGTGGAAGTTCACTCACGAAGACAACAACCCGGTGGTTCTGAACCAGGAAGTCCTATATAACGCTGAGAAGCCGGACGAAAGTGAAGTCGTGCGAGTGTTCAACGAGCAGTTGGCGGGAGAACTCGACGCTTTGCATGCCGAATGGCAATCCATTTGGAAAAAGACGAAGAATTCGGCATCTGAAATTGTTCGCGCCTTTACGGAAAAAGCCGGAGGGAAAGAAGGAGCGAAATTCCGCGAAAAACTGCGAGAGTTTCTTAAGAAGACGCCGGGTCTACTCGAGATTTCACCCGACATTATGCTCGAGTGTATGCAGATTGACCCGTCGGATCTGGAGCAGTTGTCCAGATTCCTACGACGCAATCGTTCGGACCTTCTGTTCGTTTGTCGTGAAGACTTCGACAATACGCAGAAAGAAGCCCAAGTCGAGAAAGTCATGGAGTCCTAGTTTTATGACACCTCAGATTGATGAAAAACTGGACTGTTTACTGTTATATTCACATTGTCGAAAGGCGTTGAAAGAACGCTGGCGACAAGCAAGTTTATCCGATGGATCGCTACGATCCATCGGATAAACTTGCTCAATATATGGCAAGATTCAGCGGAAGAGAGTGAGGAAGTAACGGTTGCGCGAACGTTCGCGCTTATGCGAGATGCGCTTGGACTTCGCCCGTGCCTTCTTTGAACGTCGGTTGGCGTACGTGTCGGGCGGGAATTTATCATGCCCAGGACAGCAGCCCGAGTCTTTGCGGTCTACTCCGTACGCTCTCACACGTTCTCCCGATCCACGTAGCGCTCCACCAATTGTACTCGGCCGTCGGCCGTAGCTTCGATTGTGAACTCGCCCAGGTGAGCGACACGCTCAGAAACTTCAACCCACCACTGGGTATCGGCCGCATACTCATCGACTGTGACACTCGTAAACTTACTAAGTCTCACGTGATTCGGGTGGTCGTAGAACTTGCCCGAAGGGAGCAAGTCGACAATCTCGCCAACATCCCATCGACGTTCGAAGGGTTTGGAACGCAAACGCTCGCAAAGAATCTCGAGCTGTGAGTTATTCAGTGTACGACGCTTTTTAGTTGAAGCCATGGCTTTCTTCCAGACCAAGAATACTCTGAATTCAACTGGTTGGATGAATTCGGATTACCAGGTTCCACCGGGAACTTTTGCTTTTTCCAAGATTTCGACCATGCGCGAAACCGCAAAGTCCTTCGCCATCTCGCGCAACAAGGCTCCCATTTCTTCAGGACCAAGGTACACACGACTCAGGACTTCTATGCCGTTTTCGGCGGTGATGGTGATGCCTTCCCCGTCGCACTCGTAGTAAGCCCCGTCTCCCAAGTATGCCTTGCGAGACTCCCCACATTTGCAAGCTGGGCCACTTTTGAAGCAGACTGGACAGCTACGTCCTTGAGGAGATGGTTGTCCCATCAGCATGCCTCCCGGAGTTCACGAGACAGACGGTCTTTGGACCGACGTTTGCGACGGTCTCGCAAGAAACCCGCCGAGCGCATGCGCGCAATCACGATGACTGCGTTGCGAGGCTTAGGCATTTGTTTTTTGTTACGCACGGTATTTCACCAAAATCTCGGCTGCATGACAGGCAAGGAAAGCCTCACCGAAGTCTACATCGGCCTGGACCAGATGTACGACGGCATTCCGAACGTCCATGAACGCCAGAAGACTGAGTGCACGGTCAATGAGTTCGTCGTGCATCATCGGCTTCACCACGAGTACGCGGGAACTGTTCGGATCTGCGACTACCGAGAATAATCAGGACCGAGACCAACTTCCGTCAGAGCTTCTGCAATCGCATCTGTGGTGTCTGCAGACCAGTCATGGTCGCGATCCCCACCAGGCCAGAGAGCATTCTGAATTTTACGAAGAGTTGTCACCAGTTCTTTCCGGGAAACTTCGTCCGGGTCGTGCAATTTCTCCATGAATCGGGTACTCCGAGCATCGAATGACCTACGCCATACTGGCAAAATATATGCCAGGATGGAATCAGCGTGCTTCCAATCCTGTGATTTTAGTATCGCAACGCTCGCAAATCGGCACGTCACCCAAAATCGGATGCGGTCGAG
>Ga0315284_10004683_pt1 | contig 19412 bp, 14 predicted proteins | sample YL17G09_16_MG_FD_203696 | JGI IMG/M metagenome (GOLD analysis project Ga0315284, IMG submission 203696) | Sediment microbial communities from Yellowstone Lake, YNP, Wyoming, USA - YL17G09_16 | ecosystem: Environmental > Aquatic > Freshwater > Lake > Sediment | place: USA: Wyoming | collected... | reverse complement strand
AGACCGTTTATTATAACACGACCGCAAAAAAATGTCAACCCCCCGCCCATAAGATCTCCCACGGACTCAAAAATTTCCCATAAGGACGCCAAATCAATCAAGACCTTGACAGAATGCCTTCGAGATCTTATGATGTCAACTAGATTCGCATCTAGATTCATGCAACTAGATTCGCGTCCTTATGTCAACTAGATTCGTAACATATCATTACAACATCACTAGATTATCATCATATTCACATATTTCATCTAGATTCACATATATACTCATATGGCATCTAGATACACATCTAGATTCGCATGAGCACTTGACAGATCATTTAGATTCACGTACACTTACTTTAGTTCACACGAGATTCTCATGGTTTACTCACAAAAGCACAAATACCGTATCACTCTAGAACTTGACGTTCTTGAGGACTTCAATCCACGGGATATTAATTGGGAAAAACTTTTTGATCTTGGTGGAGGTGAACAGGTAGATGCTTATGTCGAAGATTTAAGTCTTGATCGAATCTGGTAAGAATTAACAACATATCATAAGAACCTCCTGAAAACGGGAGGTTTTTTTATGTCTTGTGACAGTTTGGAAAGTGGCACAAGATGACTATTCATGAACACCTTTCCGTGTATATTGATCTCAGTTCACACAAATCGAATGAAGATTCACGTTCTTGCTTCTGATCTGGTCACACGTCAGACCTTGTGGGGATCTGTAAAGAATGATGAACAAGTGAAATACAAGGGAGAACCTGTGTTACTCTCTGCCGTCGAATTGGCAGGTATGTACGCTCATGCCTACCAAAACGATGCTCGCCCTATGACACTTACCTAAGTGGCACACAAGGGGCATTAGAGACGCTCCTAGTGCCCTTAGAGTAAGCAAGTCAACCAACACACCAACCACATGGAAGACACACTCTGGTCTGAAATTGCTGATGCTCCTGGTGAGATCTTCGACATTCCTGAAATGCAGGAAGAAGAAGAAGATCCCACTTTCAATTTCAAACTTAACTCCAACTTCGACTTCTGAAAATGACACTCTCCAAAGAACAATTCGCCCAGTTCGTTGAGAACTACGTTGCCCAGATTGTGGAGGGACTCGATGTAGAATCCCTTGAAAGTATGGTTACTGAACTACTCATTCGGGAGTACGAAACTCATACTGAAGAGCAGATTGTTGGTGAGATTGAAGAACTTTATGGTGAGGAAGTTGCTGCTGATTTGTTAGAATCTGCATCTGATGTGCCAGTCTGAGATCTGGCACAAGACACCTAGACACCTTCTGGATCTTGTGCCATACTAATCACATAAGCGGAATGGCAGCGCCGCTCTAAAAAGACTCCGCTGTTCAACTACCTTCTTTTTTTCATTATGTTCAACTTCACTTCTTCTGCTATCGAAAACATCTCCGATGTGCAAGATGGTAAAGTCGCTATCACCTTCGTCGGTGGTCGCAAGTACGACTACAGTGTGCAAGATGCTGCTCAGTTTGCTTCTGCTCTGAGCAACGTAATTGCCAAAGGTGAGTCGGTTGGTCGTTTTGTGAATCAACAGATTCGCAGCGATGCTCTGACTACTATGACTGTCGCCTGAATCGACTAGATCTAGGGGGAATCGACTAGATTCCCTTCTAGATTATACATCTAGATTCACGCATCATTCATCTAGATTACATCATAAGTCATCTAGATTCACACACATCATTTAACACATTCATGACTAAAGAAATTGCGATTTCTCTTCTCTCTAAAGGCAAAACTGGTGAAAAGATTCTCCAGATTCTTGACACCATTGCTAATGGGATTGATGATCATCATGATTCTCAGTCTGGTATTCTAACATCATGAACACTGCATTTGTCACGCCCGTATCAAAAAAAGCAAAGAACCGCTTTGCAAACCTGATGGAAAGCAACGATGAATGTATTGTAGAACAAATCAAAGGGGACAAAATGTTTCTTGCTTCCACAAACAAAAAACATTTTTTCTGGGCAAGTATACACAAAGATGCTCACTGGCAGATTGATTTTTAATCTATCGTAACATGCTCCCTCTGGGGGCATTTTTAATGCCTCTATGCTTCCCTCCCCTCCCGCCCTCTAGGTTAGGCGCGGATGTGCCCAAAAAACCAGTGCGGTGGACAGTTTGCAAGGTGGCACAAGGGGGATCGATTCCCCCCCGATCTGCTGCCATACTGATCTCAGTTCACCACCATTGAACAATGCAAGTTTCTCTCACGATGGTTTCCAGCAACACCAAGACTGGACCTATTCCAACCACAACGTCGGAGCGTTCATCTTGCCCTACAACTTGCGCCTTTTTTGATAAAGGTTGCTACGCTAAATCAGGTCCTCAAGCGTTACACTGGCGCAAGGTATCTGAGGGCGAACGTGGTTACATTTGGTCTGAATTTATCAGCGCCATTCGTAACATTCAGCGCGGACAGATCTGGCGCCACAATGTTAGCGGAGACCTGCCACATCTGCTGGGGGATATCAATCCTGGCATGGCGCAGCAGTTAGTTAATGCTAACAAAGGTCGCCGTGGTTACACTTACACTCACCACATTCTGAACGATCATAACATCGAAGTGATCAAAGATGCAAACTCTAAAGGTTTCACAATCAACGCATCTTGTGAGTCTGTCGATGATGCTGACCGTGTGATGAGTGAGCATAACATTCCTGCCGTTGCAGTTGTTCACTCTGACAAGACTGACAGATTCTATAAAACAGAATCAGGTCGCAAAGTGATCACTTGCCCCGCAACTATTCATGAAAGTGTTAATTGCTCCACTTGTGGTTTGTGTCAAGTAGCAGACCGCCAGTTTGTTATAGCATTCCCCGCACATGGCACCGCCAAAAAGACAGTCAACCAGATCGTAGGTTGATAACATTTAAGGGAGGCAATCCGCCTCCTTTTTTTATACCTAACTTAACCAAAAATAGGTTCTACCTCCAATCTAGCACGGCGCCCCGATACCTTGTCAATCCTTTGAACCATCAGGATCGCTGATCAATCAAACCATTGACAGGGCAGGCAATAGGGAGCATAATGAGATCAGTCAACCACCACCACCGAACCATGTTCACACTAACATCTGAGAATTGCTTCGAGTCTGCTGCATTCTGCGCCTGGTGGAATGCTGCTCACTCCTACCAACTGGATCACAACCTAGGGGACTTGTTGGGCATCCCTGATGACGGTTGGGCACTGGATTGTTTGCTCGAATCCTATCTGCGGGGATTGTCGCCTACCGCCGCCGTGGAGGATGCGATTAAGGGATACGATCCGACTCCTGACACTCCATACGATTGCTTTCATTGATCAGTTCTAATGGGGGGCATCCTGCCCCCTATCAGTCTTTCTGATCGATCAGCAGTCCTTATCTATTCGTAGTTCGTGAATTGGCAGTTCTTATGTATTAGCGATCCTAATGGGCGGGCGCGTAACCGCCCCCCCCCGTATAAAAAAAGCAAACATCCCTAACCTACAGAGGTGACAAATCGACCTCGATATCACAAGATCTCATAAAATTCAAAAACCCCCCAAGTATTCAAAAACCCCCCAAGTATTCAAAAATTTTAAAAAAAATCCCGGAGAAAAAATTTTCCCCCAAAACCTTTTCAGTTTATTCTGTTGCACTTGGTTTTATTCTTGTAATGGTTTATAATACATTTTCAAAGTAGTATCGAGGTAGATGGAAACACGAAAGTGGGGAACATTTGAAGTTCTCTTAGATGAGGAGAACTATAAAGTTAAACGATTGTGTGTATTTCCAGAGCAAGCAATATCCTTACAGTATCATAGAAATCGTGCAGAACACTGGGTCATTGTTTCAGGGGATTGCATGATCACTATTGGAACTGTAAGAACACTTGCAAGAACTGGAAAAAGTTTTATAATTGAAAGGAATCAGATTCATCGTATTGAAGCATTGAAAGAAGATGTCATCATTATTGAGACACAACTAGGCGATTGCGATGAGGAAGATATTGTGAGATTAGAAGATAAGTACGGAAGAATTCTGTATTGACAAAAGCATATATAAACTGATAAAATTGATCTGAAGGTTATTTTTAACTTATGGCAAAAGGATTTACTGTTAAAGCAACGGCACCAACTGCTCCAAAACAGGAGTGGGATTATGATGCCATTAAAGAAAGAATGCGAGGAAAATCAATCATCTTCTGTCTTCCAGGTAGAGGATGTTCTTATATTTTCTTAAAGGCCTTTGTACAACTCTGTTTTGATCTTGTACAAAATAACATGGCCATTCAAATTTCTCAAGATTATTCATCCATGGTGAACTTTGCACGTTGTAAAGTTCTTGGAGCAAATGTTCTACGTGGACCGAAGCAAATTCCTTGGGATGGAAAACTTCAGTATGATTATCAACTCTGGATTGATAATGACATTGTGTTTAACACAGAAAAGTTCTGGCAACTATGTGATGCTGCTCTGCCTACTGAAGGCGAAGAGCGTGAAATTGCCGCAGGTTGGTATGCCACAGAAGATGGTCACACAACTTCAGTAGCACACTGGTTGGAAGAAGATGACTTCCGTAAGAATGGTGGAGTGATGAATCATGAAACCGTTGATTCGATCTCGAAGCGTCGGAAGCCTTTTACAGTTGATTATACTGGTTTTGGATGGGTTCTGATTAAGAAAGGAGTCTTTGAGAATCTTGAGTATCCTTGGTTTGCTCCAAAGATGCAAGTCTTTGAATCTGGTGCAGTTCAGGATATGTGTGGGGAAGACGTTTCGTTCTGTCTCGATGCAAAAGAAAAAGGATTCGATATCTGGTGCGATCCTCGTATTCGTGTAGGACATGAGAAAACTCGCGTGATCTGATGAAGAAATTTAACGTTCTTTATCAAGGTCGTAAAATTTATACAGACCTCACACATGAAGAATGTGCCGAGGTCTTAGAAGAACTTTCAGAATCTTATTATTCTGATGAAACTATTGATGCAAACTTAATCGAACTGGAGGAAATCAATGGCTAAAGGTGGATCAAGTAAAGTAGTATTTGAGGTAGGGTCCCCGAAAAAAACTCGTCAGGGGCGCTCTGCTCGTACTTTATTGAGTGCTACGTCTCGCAATGGACGCAAAAAACGTTATAGAGGTCAAGGAAAATAAAAATGTTTCGTTGAATTCATAAAAACGGAAAATCGACTCCAGATAAACGTTGCAAGGGGTATAAATCTCAAGCAAAGAAAAATGGAGCACGTAAAAGAAAAAAGAAAAAATGATTCAACTAAATCCCACTATCCCAGTCGTTACTCCAAAAGGTAATGGTTGGGCATTTTTTTGTATCGATAGATCTCAAGAACATGATTTAGAATGGGTTGTATTTCTAGATAGTAATGGAGAATGTTGGACTTTTAAAAATTCCGATATTCGAATACAAAAAAATTATACTTTTCATCGAATATCAACTTCAAAAATTGATCCATGTATCACCTAGATTCTAAAGATGAATGGAATTCAATTCATGTAGAAGATTTATGGGTTTATAATAAGTTGTTCCTAAATCATCGTCTAAGGTATCTCTGTGGACCTGCAGGGTGCCCTGTTCCTGTTCCTGGAAATTATGTAGTTAGACCAAGTATTAATTTACTTGGAATGGGAAGATTTTCTCGTATAGAATGGATAAAAAAGTATACTGATGATTTACATCCTGCAGAATTTTGGTGTGAAATCTTTGAAGGTGATCATATTAGTATTGATTTTTATCAAAAAGAATCAAAATTAATTGTTTTAGGTGAAAGAGATGAGCAAAGTCCTCTTTACAAATGGAAAAAATGGACTAAGATAGATACAAATATAGAATTTCCTGATATTTTAAACAATTTAAAAGGAAATTATGACTGGATAAATTGTGAATTTATAGGTGATAAACTTATAGAAGTTCACTTTAGACAAAATCCAGATTTTAGATATAATAATTCTGTTGCTATTCCAGTTTGGAAAGGAGAAAACCAAGAAAAAATTGACAATTTTACTTTTATATCAGACAAAGATTATTTGAGAGAAGGATTTTATGTCAATTGATGGGATAGCAACCCCGTAAAAAGTTCTGATTTAATCAATCAGGAGCAAAAATGACCAAAAAAGTCGATAAGGATCAAAATTTTATGAGAGAAATGTGGGGAACTGAGTATTTGTCTAGTGAATATGGTTGGGAATCAAAAGTTCCTCAACAAAAAATGCTTCGTGAGATCGCACATGACAATCAAACTCCCAAAAAACATGATTTTCACACTCAAAAAGAAATTCATGAGAAAATTCGTAATGATGAAGACTATGATGATTGGGAATATGGCACTGAACCAATCTACGGACTTTAAAAAATACTGATAAATAATAAAAGATTTATATTTTTTCATGCCTTTAGAAAGGGTAAGTCAAGGGTTTAAAGATATTAGCATGTCTTTTCAGGTTAATCCTTTAACCTTTGATCTTATTGCGACTAAAAATGAAACTGCTATCGCTCGTTCGTTGAGAAATCTTGTTTTTACACTTCCAGGAGAAAGATTTTTTAATCAAAACCTAGGATCAAAAGTCAGTAGATCTATTTTTGAAAATATAGATGACATTTCGGCATCAATTTTATCAAATGAGATTAGAAATACAATTAAAAATTATGAACCTAGAGTTGATGTGATTGCAGTGGATGTAAGTCCAAATTATGACGATGGTGAATTTAATGTCACTATCCGCTACAAAATTATCGGCGTAGATGCCTTACCTCAACAATTATCATTTGCTTTACAGTCAACAAGATAAATGGCACTAGTCAACTTTAGCAATCTAGATTTCGATCAAATTAAAACATCGATTAAGGAATACCTTAGATCGAATTCAAATTTTACTGACTACGATTTTGAAGGATCTAATCTGTCAGTAATTATTGATGTATTAGCATATAATACCTATATTTCCTCATACAATGCTAACATGGTTAGTAATGAGGTTTTTATTGATAGTGCTACATTGAGAGAGAACGTAGTTTCTCTTGCAAGAAATATTGGATATGTTCCAAGGTCAAGAACTGCTGCAAGAGCAAACATTTCATTCTTTGTTGATACTACGGCACTTTCAACAAATCCAATTTCATTAACACTTAAAAAAGGTGTTGTTTGTACGACAAGTGGTTCTTTTGGAAATCAAAGTTATAGATTCAATATTCCAAATGACATCACTGCTCCAGTTGTCAATGGAATTGCTTTTTTTGATAATGTTGATGTATATGAAGGTGTTTTTCTAACTTCAAACTTTACGGTAGATTCAAATAATCCCAATCAAAGATTTACGCTAAACAATCCATACACTGATACATCTTTGATCAATGTATCAGTAAGAAATACATCTTCTAGTACAGTATCAAGAAAATATATTCAATCAAAAAATTTATTTGATATTACATCAGATTCAAAAGTTTTCTTTATTCAAGAAATTGAAGATCAAAGATATGAATTAATTTTTGGTGATGGTATTTTTGGAACTAAATTGGAAAATGGAAACTATATTGAAGTATCATATGTTTCTACAAGTGGTGTAGACGGAAATGGTGTTTCTAGTTTTATTTTTAATGGAAGAATAGTAGATAATAATTCAAGAGTTGTTTCTACGGGAATATCTTTAATTACAGTTAATATAGCATCTCAAGGTGGGCAGGAAATTGAATCAGTCAATTCAATTAAAAAATATGCTCCACAAATTTATTCTGCACAAAATCGTGCAGTAACTGCATCTGATTATGAAGCAATTGTTCCATTAATTTATCCCGAAGCGGAATCTGTTTCAGTATTTGGTGGAGAGGACGTTGTTCCACCAAAGTATGGAAAAGTCTTTATTTCAATTAAACCTTATAATGGACCTTATGTTCCAGATTCAGTTAAAGATAATCTTAAAGCACAACTTAAAAAATATAGTGTAGCGGGAATTGTCACTGAATTTTTAGACCTTAAATACATATATGTTGAAACTGATTTGACAGTTTATTACAATACAAATTCTGCCCCAAGTGCAGATTATGTAAAAAGTATTATAAGTTCTAACATAACTACATACGCTGATTCATCTGAATTAAATCAATTTGGTGCAAGATTTAAATATAGTAAATTTTTAAAAATTATTGATGATAGTCACGTATCAATTACTTCAAATATTACTAAAGTGATTATGAGACGTGATTTAAGTCCACTTTTAAATCAATTTGCAGATTATGAAATTTGTTATGGAAATGCTTTCCATATTAAAACCTGTGATGGATATAATATAAAATCTTCTGGATTCAAAGTCAGTGGATTACTTGATACTGTTTATTTGGGAGATATGCCAAATTCAGACCAAAAAACAGGAACTATATTTTTATTTAAATTAGATTCTCCAACACAAGCAACAATCGTAAAAAATAATATTGGCACGATTGACTATGAAAAAGGAGAGATAAAATTATATCCAATAAACATTATATCAACTTTAAAAACATTTCAAGGAAATTCAATAATAGAAATTTCAACAGCACCAAAATCAAATGATGTTATTGGATTGCAGGATTTATATTTGCAACTAGATATTAATAACAGTACTATTAATATGTTGCCTGATGTTATTTCATCAGGTGCTGATCCATCAGGATCAACATATTTGGTAACCTCAAGTTATTCAAATGGAACACTCGTAAGATCATAAAATGGTAGAAACAAGAATCAAGATTAGTTCGATAGTAGAAAGTCAACTTCCTTCCTTTGTAAGAGATGAATATCCATTAGTATCGGAATTTTTATCTCAATATTATAAATCTCTTGAAAATCAAGGGCAGACTTTAGATATACTTCAAAATATTGACCAATATACTAAACTTGATAATTTAACTAATCTTGTATCTTCTACGATTCTTTCTTCAGATATTTCATTTGCAGACACTACGATTCAGGTAGAGTCTACTTATGGATTTGCAAATAACTATGGTCTTTTATTAATAGATAATGAAATTATTACATACACTTCCAAAACTTCAACTTCTTTTGAGGGATGTGTAAGAGGATTTAGTGGTGTAACTTCTTATACTGATACCATAGCAAAAGATCAATTAATATTTTCGGAATCCAATTCTGATGCACATAATCTTGGCGCAACAGTAACAAATTTAAGTATTTTATTTCTTAAAGAATTTTATAAGAAAGTTAAAAAGCAAATAGTTCCTGGATTTGAAGATAGAGAGTTTTATTCCGAACTTAATCAATCTCTTTTTATCAAACAAGCAAAAGATTTTTATTCAACAAAAGGAACAAATACATCTTTTGAGATTCTTTTTAGATCTTTGTATGGTGAGGACGTAGAGGTTGTAAAACCAAGAGATTTTTTAATTCAACCATCAGACGCTGAGTACAGAATTTCTCAAAATTTAGTAGTAGAATCTATATCTGGAGATCCTTTACAGTTAGAAAATAAAACACTTTATCAAGATTTTACAAGTTTCTTTTCTGCGGCAAGAGGAACAATTACAAATGTGGAGGAAATTAATAGAGGAGATAAAAATTATTACGTAATAAGTTTAGACTATAGTTATAATAAAGATATTAATGTTAATGGATCAGTTTTAGGATCTTTTTCAATTCATCCAAAAACAAAAATAGTTACAGCAGTTTCTGCAGGTACAACAGTCCTTGATGTAGATTCAACTTTAGGATTTCCTACAACTGGAACTTTAGTTACTACTCTTGATAATGGCACTGTAAATTATATCAATTATGGATCTAAAACTATAAATCAATTCTTTGATTGTACAAATATAAATCAATCAATTTCTTCCGGACAAGAAATAAATTTAGACACTTATGCATATGGATATGTAGGAATTGATACGAATACTATTGTAAAAGTTAGAGTAACTGGAGTTTTATCTGATCTAGAAATTCCAAAAAATAATCGTTTATACAGTAAAAATGATCAAATAGTAATTCGATCTTTAGGAAAACAATTAGAAGATAAAAAGTCTAATAATTGGTTTTTTAATATTTCAACTAAATTTGACGTTAGTTCTGTTCAACTTTTAGATTCTTTAACTAATACCTATAAAATTAGTCTGTATGATCCACATAATTTCTCTATTGGAGATTCCATATCATGCATTTCATCAGTTGGTTCTGAACAAAGTGGAAACGTAATTTTTCTTAATGATGAAAAATCATTTACAATTCAAGAACAGGGGCAATTAAATACTTCACTTTCATATACAATTAGAAAAAATATATTAAAAGTAAATTCATCAAATTATTCAAATTTAAAAATTTTCAATACCAATGTACAAAATACTTATACAGATTCAGAAGAGTCAATTTATGTTGCATCCTCATCAATACCAACATATTTAAATCAATCTTTAACAATTGAAGATAGATCTGTATCTTTTACCGGTATATTTAATGGAACAGATTTAAATATTGGAGTTCATGGTTTTTATACTGGAGATTCTGTTGTCTACAGTGGTGATATTATTGATCATGGAATTTATTTTGTACAAAAAATAGATGATATTAGAATAAGAATTGCAAGAAGTAGATCAAATATAGATACAAATAATTTTGTTGAAGTTAATGGAACTATAACATCTGGAAAATTTATTTTTACAGATTTTTGTTACGATAATTTAAATGCACAGGTATTAGAATCTCAAAAGTTAGTTAGAAAACTAATTAATCCTCAGGATGATTCTAATTTTTATGAAACTTCACCCGGTCCGACTGGTATTTTTATAAACGGTGTAGAACTTCTTAATTATAAATCAAAAGATAACATTTATTATGGTCCAATTAAAAATATTATACCAGTTTCTCCAGGAAAAGATTATGATGTTATCAATCCACCAATTCTAACAATTTCAGATTCAGTTGGAACTGGAGCATCCGCTTATTGTTCAATTGTTGGCGAATTAGAAAGAATTGATATTATTGATCCTGGATTTGATTACCTCGAAGAACCTGTAATTACAATTTCTGGTGGAAATGGTTTTGATGCTAGTGCAAAGGCAAAATTAGTTTCTTTTGATCATTCCGTTGATTTTAATTCAGAATCTACATCTGGATTAGTAAATTTAACAAATAATACTATTGCTTTTTCAAACTACCATAAGTTTAGAGATGCTGAAGAAATAATTTATGATCCAAAAGGACAGACTGCAGTTTCTGGTTTAGTTACAAATTCTACTTATTTTGTTTCAGTTCAAGATTCATATACTGTAAAAGTTCATAAGTCTTTTAATGATGCTGTAGTTGGAATTAATACTATTGATTTGGTAAATTATGGAACTGGTAATCATATTTTTAAATGTATCAACAAAAAGAAAAAGATTGGATCAATAACAATTCAAAATTCTGGATCTAATTATCAAAATAAAAAAACTATCGTTACTAGCGCAGGTATTAACACTTCTGTAGATATTATAACAATTAATAATCATGGATATGAAAGTGGTGAAATCATTGCATATACTCCAGGGCAAACCTGTATAGGAGGATTAACTACATCTTCTTATTATGTAACAAGATTGGATGAAAATCAATTTAAATTGTCTAATATTGGATTTGGAACAGTAGGTGTTAGTACTGGTGTTAACAATTTTTATTATAAAACAAAACAATATGTCAATTTGACATCTACAGGATCTGGGACGCACGTTTTCAATTATCCACCAATAAATGTACAAGTAACAGGAAGAATCGGTATATCAACTATAATACCTCAAGATTTTAACGCGATTGTTCAACCGATTTTTAGAGGTCAAATTAATTCTGTTTTTGTTGAATCTGGTGGATCTTCATATGGATCTGAAGATATTCTCAATTATAATAAACAACCAAACTTTTTGCTCAATTCGGGATCTGGATGCCAATTAACACCAATAATATCTAATGGCCAAATTGTTGATATTATTATTAATAGTTCTGGATCTGGATATAATTCTCCACCAACATTGATTATAACTGGTGATGGTTTTGGTGCTTTATTAACTCCCATTCTTTCAAATGGCACAATAACTTCTGTAAAAATTATTTCCGGTGGATTGGGGTATACTCAGGCAAAAACTTATATTACTGTAGATGCAGCAGGTCAAGAAGCAAATTTTGCATGTCAAATACAATCTTGGAAAATTGACTTAGTTAAAAGATTAATTGAAACAAAGAATATAACTGATGATGATGGAGTTATTGATAATGGAATTAATAAGAATTTAGGATTACAATACACACATGCATATGCCCCAAGAAATTTAAGAAAATCTGTTTTATCTACAAAGATAGAAAATGGCATTAGTACAAAAATACCCGACTTACAAGTAATTAATAATGCAGAAATAAAATCATCAACGCATTCACCAATTATTGGATGGTCTTATGATGGAAATCCAATATATGGTCCCTATGGATATAGTTCTATATTTGGAGGATCTGTTAGATTAATGGAATCTGGGTATGAACTAGTATCAAGTTCATACCGACCAAGTACTGCACTTTATCCTTTAGGATTTTTTGTAGAAGATTATGAATTTACAAATGTAGGAGATCTTGATGAGTTTAATGGTAGATTTTGTATAGCACCAGAATATCCTAATGGTGTCTATGCTTATTTTTGCACAGTAAATTCAAGTTCAGTAGATACTACAGGTTCATTCCAAAATTATAGAAGACCAACCTTTCCTTACGTAATTGGAAATTATTTTAAATCAAAACCTATTGATTTTAACTTTGTAGGGTCTTCAAATCAAGATCAAATTGATTTTAAAGAATTAAAATTACTAAGAAATACGACACCATATAATTTAACAAAAACAAGAAGTGGATACGATTTTCTCCTAAATCCAGATAAAATTAAAAAGCAAGTAACAGAAATTAAAAATGTTTCCACAGGAAATATTGAAAATATTGGAATTGCTACAGGAGGAAGTGGTTATCAAGTAAATGATAAAATTAATTTTGATAGTTCATATACTTCTGGAAGGAGCGTATATGCAAAAGTTTCTTCAGTAATTGGCAAAGAAATTACTCAAGTAAGCACTGCTACTTCTTCATTTGATAATGTAGAAATTATTCCCACTGGCAATTTAGTTAATAACTTTGTTGGATTCACTACAGTACCTCATAATTTTTCTAATGAAAATTTAGTAACTTTAACCAGTCAATATGAATTAAATAAATCTTCATTAATTAAAGTATCCTCAAATATTCTTACTCTAACAAGTGGAATTGGATCAGCTCAATATACTGGAATTGTAACATATTTCAATGTATCAGGATTTTTAAATTACCCAAGAATTAAAGAAAATGATATCTATCAAATTCAAAATGAGCAAATAAAAATTCTTAATATTGATGGATTAAATTCAAGAATTAGAGTTCTTAGAAATTATAATAATAACTCTGGATTAGTTACTTATTCATCAGGAATTGCTCTTACTGAAAAATCAAGAAAATTCGAATTAAACTTTGGAATATCTTCTACATCATATCAGTATAATTTAAATAAAGAGTTATACTTTAATCCAAAAGAATCTATAGGTCTTGGCAATTCTTCTGGAGTTGGAATTGGTTCTACTTTAATATTTTCAAATCCAGGATCAGGATTAACTTCGATTACTATACCAACACAATCAATTTACATACCAAATCACCAATTAAACACTGGTGACGCATTAATTTATTCAAATAATGATGGAAGTTCAATTTCGGTATCAACAAATGGACAGTCGAGTTTTACACTGACTAACAATTCAATTGTATATGCTGCAAAAATAACAAATGATTTAATTGGAATATCTACTTTTAGAGTAGGACTTGGAACTACAGGAACGTTTGTTTCAGTTGGTTCTACAAATGCAAGTATTTTATACTTTACTGGAATTGGAACAAACGTGTATCATAGTTTTAAAACAAGATACGCAAATATTTTATCTGGAAAAATAAGTAAAAATATAGTTACAGTATCTACTGCATCATCTCATGGTTTGTTGGTAGGAGATTCTGTAACCATTAATGTCGTTCCAGGAATATCAACAAATGTTTCAGTTAAGTATGATGATTATAACAGAAGAATGGTTTTAAATCCAAGATCTTTTGTTGCGAGTAATATTGATACTTTGACTAGTATCATAACAATTAATAGTCATGGATACAAACAGGGACAAAAAGTAATTCACACATCTTCATCATCATCAGGTGGATTGGAAAATAAAAGAATTTATTACGTAATAGTAATAGATCCAGACAGGATTAAACTTTCAAATTCACTTTATAATGCAAATCAAATAATTCCAAATTTTATAAACATTACTTCAGCATCTTTAGGAACCTTATCAGAAATAAATCCACCTTTAGATGTTACAAAAAATCAAACAATTATTTTTGATCTTTCAGATTCTTCATTATCATTTGTTCGAAATGGAATTTCGTATCCAGCATTTGATTTTGATTTTTATAGCGATTCTAATTTTAAAAACAAATTTGATTCATCATCAACAACAACTTCTTTTGAAGTTACAAAAATTGGATCAATAGGAATTAGTAGTAATGCATCAGTTACTCTCAAATTAAATGATAATGTTCCTGGAAAACTATATTATAATTTAAAACCAATAAATTTAAATAATAATAATTCTATTAAAGAAGAAATTATAACTGATACTGAACAGTTAAATTATAATAAAATAGTATCTGTAGATAGTTTGTACAATGGAGTTTATAGTATTGCAGGTATAACATCAAATACCTTTAATTATAATATATTAAATCAACCAGAAAAACAGACTTATTCCTCATCAGAAAGTATTCTAACATATCATACAAATTCCAATTCTGCTTTTGGTGGAATTAATTCCATTACAATTTTTTCTAAAGGAACTGGATATTTAAGCCTTCCAAAAATAACTTCAATAACTTCATTACTTGGAAATGGATCTATAATTTTTCCAGATAGTACAAATATTGGAAATATTATTAAAAAAGAAATTTTAGATATTGGTTTTGACTATTCTTCTGATTATACTGTAAGACCAACAGCAAGATTACCTATAATTGCAAAGGTAGATCCATTTTATTCATTTGATTTTATTGGTGTAAGTTCAGTTGGAAAAAATTATTATATTGCGCCAAATTTAGTTGTTTTAGATGGATTTACAAATAATATAGTATCTGATGTTGAACTCGAATATAAAATAAATCCACCTCAAGTAAACATTTTAAAAAATACTACTGGATTTTATAATGTTCCACCAAAGATCATTCCAACAAATAATGTAAATGGTGTTGGAATTAGCAGTATAAGATTTATTTCATCATCAAAAGATGTTGTTGTTACTTTGGGAGCAAGTTTTAGTAATAGTTCAGATTTCCCATTTGTTATTGGTGATAAAGTATTAATAGAGGGAATATCTGTTGGAGTTGGATCTACAGGAAAAGGATATAACTCCGAAGTTTATAATTATGCATTATTCACTTTGACTGCAATGGATCCTAATATTGGTGGAATTGGAGCAACAGTAGTTTATAATTTATCAAATTATATTTTAAATGGAGAAATACCTGGAACTTATGATGCTAATAATTCTTTTGGTAGAATTATTCCCGAAAAACATTTCCCAATTTTTAATTCTATTTTAAAAATTAATACTTTTTATGAAGGTGAAGAAGTATTCACTTCATTAAGTTCAGGTAAAGTCCAAAGTTGGGATAATAAAAATGGATACTTAAAAATTATATCTTCTGATAATTTTTATGATAATGATCTAATTAAAGGAAGAACTTCCAATTCTCAAGGATTAATTAAATCAATTATATCATCTATAGATGCTACCTATGATATAGAATCATCTTCTATTGTTAAAGGTGGATGGAAAAAAGAAACTGGATTTTTGAGTAATAATTTACAAAGAACTCATGATAGTAATTATTATCAATATTTTTCATATGCATTAAAGTCTAAAGTTTCATATGATACTTGGGAATCTCCAGTAAGCAATTTAAATCATACTTCAGGATTTAAAAAATTCAGTGATTTAATCATAGAATCTGAACCAGGTACATATTCTGGGATTTCAACATCTCAAGATTTTGGTGATTTTACTAGTACTTTTGATCTATCATCTTTTATTGACTTAAATTGTGTTAATGATTTTGATCTTGCAAGAGAAATTTCTATTAATAACAACAATTTATTGAAATCTAATGAAATAATATTTAATTCCAGATTTTTACAAGATTATTTCGAATCCGTTGGGAATAGAGTACTTATATTAGATGATATAAGCACAAGATTCAATAGTAATCCAAGATCAACACCATTTTCTATTATTGATAATTTTAGATTGAATTCATCAAGATTTAAAAAATATATTTTCTTTATTGCTGATAGTAGATATTTACTAGAAAGAGAAATAATATTAGTAAATATTCTTCATAATAATACTTTTGGATTTTTAAATCAATATTCTGCAGATTATACCACTTATAACATGGGTTATTTTGATTTTGTTATTAGTGGTGATGAAGGAAATGTACTTTTCTATCCTAATAAGAGTCAATTGAACAGTTTTAATGTAAATTATGTTTCTTATGACATAAAAGATACACTTGATTCAAATTCAACTCAATATCTTGGAGATGTTGCAAGAATAACTTCAGGTAGTGTTAACTTATTAACTGGAACTACATCACCTACAACAGTTGTTGGAATAGCATCTACTTATAGAGCATCTAAAGTTTTGATTGAAATTGGTGCTGCAGATGGATCATATTATGAATCTACGGAACTGACTGTAATACATGATGGATCCAATGTGAGCATGTTGGAATATGGGGAAATCACCACAGATTCTTTAAATGCATATTCATCAGTTGGATTGGGAACATATGGTGCTTATCTATCAGGATCAAATTTAAATATTGATTTTAAACCTAATAATCCATTATCAAAAATATATAATGTAAACTCTGTAAGAACTTCAATTTCAAATGGTTCTTCGACTGGAATTGGGACAGTTTTTCTGAGTACTAGTGCAATATCCTCAAAATATGTTTCAATAGCATCAAGTACATCACCAGTTGAAAATGTAATTTCGACTTATGATATAACACATGATAGTGCTTATTACTTAGTATGTGTTGAAGATACAACAAATAATAGATATCAAATATCTGAAGTTGTAGTAGTTGATGATGATACTAATGCATATTGTTCAGAATTTGGAATAATTCAAACTCATACTTCATTAGGAACTATTAGTGCTAATACTTCTGGGAATAATACAAATTTATATTTTACGCCAATTTCGGGAATAGATGTTCAAGTAAGAGTTGTTCAAAATGCAGTTGGTTTTCTTAACAATTCACTTACAACATCAACCTATATTGATCTTAATAATGTCATCATTAATACAAATTATGGATCATATGAAGGTACGGAATATGATGTAAGAAAATCTTTTAATTTAACTTCTGGCCAAAAACCAGTATTTGAAAGATATTTTAACGGCCAAGAATCGAATATTGTAAATGTATCGACTAATCAAATAAAAATACCAAATCACTTCTTTGTTACTGGAGAAGAAGTATCATACACTTATATTGGATCAGATAGTACTAGAGCAATAGGAATTGCAACGACATCTATTACAGGCGTAGGAGTAACCACTAAATTACCATCAACTGTTTATATCGTTAAAAATGATGATCTTTATGTACAAGTTGCAGCATCAGCATCTGAGGCATTAAAACAAGTTCCTACAGTATTAGATTTTACAACAACTGGAATAGGAACTTTTCATAAATTTACATCCAAAAAACAAAATTCTAAAGTATTAATATCAATTGATAATCTCATTCAAACTCCTATTGTTTCTACTGCAATAACATCAATTCTGTCAAGTGATGTTCCTTTATCAGATGATCGTATTAATCTTGTGGGAATTACTTCATTCTTTGGTGGAGATTTGATTAAAATTGATGATGAAATTATAAGAATAACATCCATTGGTGTTGGAACTTTTTCAAATAGATTAACTGTTCAAAGACCTTGGATGGGGACAGGTGTATCAACACACATGAGCGGATCTTTAGTTACAAAAATTATAGGAGATTATAATATTATTGATAATGTTATAAATTTCAATTCTGCGCCATATGGATTAACTCCCATAGGAACAACTACAAATCCACCAGATGAGCAAGATTATACTGGTATAGGAACTTATTCTACATTTACTGGAAGATCATTTATGAAATCTGGTATCACTGATACCACTTATGAGACTTATTGGAAAAATAATGTTTTTGATGATATATCATCAAATTTTGTTGGATTAAAGACAGAATTTACACTTAAATCTAATGGTTCTAATGTTTCTGGAATAGTTACAAGTAATGCTGTTATTTTATTGAATAATATATTCCAAGGTCCAGCAAGACCGGGTGGAATAAACATTTCTGGAGATTATACATTAAAAGAATCATCTGGAATTACAAGTATTTCTTTTGTTGGATTTGGAACTTTATCTGCTTCATATGATGTAAATACTAAAAATATTTCTCGTGGTGGAATAATAGTTTCAGTTGGATCAACCAGTGGATTTGGATATCAACCTTTGGTTTCTGCTGGAGGAACAGCAATAGTTTCTGGATTTGGTACTATTTCATCAATTAGTATTGGAAATAGTGGATCTGGTTATAGATCAGGAATTCAAACTGTTCGAGTAGGAGTTACTACACTTGGAATTGGAACTGTAAATATTCAGTATGTTGGTGTAGCAACAGTTAGCGCAGGACGTATTATTGGAATTGCAATTACCAATCCTGGCATAGGATATACTAGATCCAATCCTCCTACTGTTGTTTTTGATACTCCACTATCTTATTCAAATATTCCTTTAATTTATAGTTCATCTTCAGCATCTGGATTTGGAACAGAGGCAACAGTAGATATTGTTGTTGGACAAGGATCCAGTGTAATTAGTTTTGAAATTAAAAATACTGGATATCGTTATGGACAAGGTGAAATATTAACTATTAAATCGGGTGGGACTACAGGAATTCCAACAAATACCACGTTGCCCTTTAAAGAGTTTCAAATAACTGTAGATAGAACTTTTAGTGACAAGTTTAATGGTTGGAGTATTGGAGATTTGCAAGTTCTTGATCCGTTGGATGGTTTATTTGATGGATCAAAAACTACATTCCCATTAAAATATGATGGAGTTCAAACTACAATTAAAGCAAAAAGAGGATCAAATATTGATATTCAAGCAACATTATTAGTTTTTATTAATAATATACTCCAAGTTCCAGGAAAAGGATATATTTTTGATGGTGGAAGTACTATAACATTCCCAGAAGCTCCTAAAGTAGGAGATACA